>Ga0210115_1000022_pt1 | contig 32086 bp, 35 predicted proteins | sample MayberryNW_TuleB_2_FD_185526 | JGI IMG/M metagenome (GOLD analysis project Ga0210115, IMG submission 185526) | Wetland microbial communities from San Francisco Bay, California, USA, that impact long-term carbon sequestration - MayberryNW_TuleB_D2... | ecosystem: Environmental > Aquatic > Marine... | reverse complement strand
GAGCGCCTTCCCGAGCGTCAGCTCGTTCCCGACCGCCTCGGGGAACTCGAGCTCCTCCACGATCTCCGCGGCCGGCGGGCGCCCGTCGATCCGCCCGCCTTCCACGCCGGTCACGATGCGCCAGGCCTCCGCGCCGTCGGCGCCGAGCCGATCGGCGACCGACCCGCCCGGCAGCCCCGCGAGCTGGCCGAGCCGCTTGATCCCGAGGTCGGAGAGCTCGCGACGCCGGTCGGGCGTCAGCGCGAGCAGGTCGAGCGGCAAGGGCTCGAGGAAGAGCGCGCTCTCGTCGTCGTCGACGACGAGGATGCGGTTCGGAGGCGCGACCGTCGCGGCCGCGAGCGCGGTGAAGCGCCTCGTGCCGGCGCCGATCCGGGGCTGCCACTCGGACCCGACCGCCGCGAGCGCCCGCCCGAGCGCGGCGTCGAGCCCGCCCGCGAGCCGCTCGAGCCCCGCCGTCTCGAAGTACACGCAGCCCTCGCGCGCGACCTCGACCGTGAAGCCCGCATCCTCGAGCCGGCGGAGGAGCGCCTCCCAGGCCTCCTCCGCCCCGGCCTCGTCCGCTTCCACGAGCACGAGGCCGGGGCAGGTGGCCAGCGCCTCGGACAGGCGCATCCCCGCCCGGATGCCCTCTCCCTCGGCGACTGCGTTGCACGCGCCGACGAGCGGCTGAGCCCCCGGCTCGGGCGCGAGCGCCACGGGCCGCCTCCGGAGCTCGAGCCGCCCTCTGAGCGCGGCTCGCAGAGCGAAGACGGGAATCGAGAGACACGCGACCATGGGAACACATGTTCTACACGAACACGTGTTCCCCTGCAAGCAATCTGGCAACTATCCCTTCAACGGAGAATCGCGTTCGTGGCAGGTCTCGTCGTCGGGGGCTGATCGGCCGCTGGTGGGCTGAGCTGTTCCCTACCGCCCTCGCGTTGATCGTCTTGGCGTCCTACAAGGACGACGACACGCAGCCCTCGGTCCTTGCCCTGCTCTTCGGTGCCCCGGTCGCGGCCGGAGTCCTGACCGGAGTCGCGGCCCGAGCACTGCTCGCCCATCGCGCCTAGTCCGATAAGCCGTGACCACAACCGCCGCGCGGGCCGCGGTCGAGACGCGGCTGGCATAGTCGGGGTGTGTTCGACCACGTGACCATCCGCGCCTCCGACCGGGCCGCGTCGCAGCGGTTCTTCGACACCGTCCTCCCCACGCTCGGGCTCGAGCAGACGTACGGGGACGAGTCGTTCGTCGAGTGGGGCGACTTCTCCCTCGCCGGGGCGGACGGCGAGAAGCCGGTCACGCGGCGGCTGCACGTCGGCTTCGTCGCGCCCTCGCTCGATCACGTCGACGCCTTCCACCGGACCGGGATCGAGGCCGGCTACTGGAGCGACGGCGCGCCCGGCCCGCGGCCCGAGTACCGCGACGACTACTACGGCGGCTTCCTGCTCGACCCGGACGGAAACAGCGTCGAGGCCGTGCACCACGGAGCCATGCACGGCACCGGCATCGACCACCTCTGGATCCGCGTCGCGGACATCGCCGCATCGCGACGCTTCTACGAGCTCGTCGCGCCGCACGCCGGCTTCGCCCTGAAGAGCGACATCGGGCACCGCGTGCAGTTCGCCGGCGAGGGTGCGTCGTTCTCCGTCGCGGAGGGCTCGCAGCCGACGGAGGGACTGCACATGGCCTTTCCGGCCCGGGAGAACTCGGCCGTGGACGCCTTCCACCGCGACGCGCTCGCGGGCGGCTACCGCGACAACGGGCCACCCGGCGAGCGGCCCGTGTACCACGAGGGGTACTACGCCGCCTTCGTCCTCGACCCCGACGGCACGAACGTCGAGGTCGTGAACCACAACCGGTAGGGGCCGCGCACGACGTGGGCGAGGCACGCCTCGCCCTCCTGAAAATTCGGATCGAGGGGGGTCGGTAGTTCCGGGCAGCGCGGCTCGGGGTTCGGCCCGATGGCGCGCGGACGCCGGCGTGGGACGCTTCCGGCGACGAAAGGAGGAGTCATGACCACTGCACCGGTGCCGCTCGACGCTCCGCGGGAGCGCCACACCCGCTTCGAGGGCCTCGAGCTCCGGCATGCGTACACGGCCTTGGCGATCGCGTCGATGTGGATCGCCGTGGCCTTCTCGTGCGTCTACGGGCCGAACATCGTGACGTCGACGGTCACGGACCACGCGGTCGTGCCGTCGGGCATCGTCGTCGCGTTCTTCGCGTTCCTCGCGACGATCCCGGTGGCGATCGCCGGTTTCCGCAGCCCGCGGAGCTAGGCGACCGGCCGGACCGGGCGAGGCATGCCTCGCGCCTACGCGCGAAGCTCGACCGCCGGGCCGTGCGCGCCGACGACCCTCGGGACGACCTCGAGGACGCTCTCGCGTGCACACCAGGCGATGTCCTCCTCCAACCCCGCGTCCACGAGGTTGCGGGCGCTCTGGCTCGCGCGGAGGCCCGCCTCCGCCGACGCGAACGACGACGTGAGCCGCACGGCCGCGGCCGCCGCGTCCGTGCTCTCCCCGCCCAGGAGCTCGACGACCCGGCCGGCCACGTAGGCGTCGTCCAGCGCGAACTCGCCCTTGACCCCGGCGCAGAAGATCGCAACGTCGTCGTCCTGTTCGCGCGCGGCCGCGACGACGGCGTCGAGGTTGAGGAGGCTCGCCGCCAGCACGCGCTCGCAGGCGAGCGTGGCCGTCACGAGCGCGCGCGTGCCGTTCGTGGTCGTGAGGATGACCGTCTCCCCGTCGCCTTCGGCGAACTCGCTGGGGGAGTTGCCGCGGTCGAAGCCCGGGATGCGCACGCACTTCCGCTCGCCGGCCAGGAGCCCGTGCCCCTCGCTCGAGCGGAGCGCCTGCGCCTCCTCGATCTCGGCGCAGCACAGCACCCGGTCGTGCCCGGACGAGAGCGCCTGCGCGATCGTCGAGGTGGCCCGCAGGACGTCGACTACGATCCCCGTCGGCGCCGAGGCGGCCTCGGCCGGCGTGAAGGCCACGTGGACGCGCACGGCGCGTGACGTTACAGGCCGCCGATACGATCGGCGGATGGCAACGACCGAGCAGACCAGCGTCTGCTATCGCCATCCGGGCCGCGAGACGCTCGTCAGCTGCTCGAACTGCGAGCGCCCGATCTGCACCGACTGCATGGTGCAGACCGCAGTCGGGATCAAGTGCCCGGAGTGCGCGGGCCAGCCGACGGGCGTCCGCCGTGCGACCTCCCGCGCCCGGACGGCGGCCGGCGACACGAGCGGCCTCGTCGTCACGAAGGCGCTGATCGCGATCAACGTCGCGGTCTTCTTCGTCGAGGTCTTCCAGGGCGGAGCCACGAACGCCGTCAACAGCGAGATCGTCCAGCGGGGCGCCCTGTACGGCCCGCTGGTCGCCGACGGCGAGTGGTACCGGCTCGTCACCTCCGGGTTCCTGCACGTGAACCTCATCCACATCGGCTTCAACATGCTGATGCTCTGGTGGTTCGGCGGCCCGCTCGAGGCGCTCCTCGGCCGGGGGCGCTTCCTGCTCGTCTACTTCGTCTCGCTGATCGCCGGCGGGGCCGGGGCGCTCCTGCTCTCGCCCGACGTCTTCACCGTCGGAGCCTCGGGCGCCGTCTTCGGGATCCTCGGGGCCGGGCTCATCCTCGAGCGCCGCGGGATCGCGGTCTTCGGCGGCGCGGCCCTCGGCGTGATCGTCCTGAACCTCGCCCTCTCGCTCTTCCTCTCGAACATCTCGCTCGGCGGCCATCTCGGCGGCCTGGCCGGCGGGGCGCTGGCGGTGCTCGCCCTCATGCACTTCTCGCGCAGCCACCCCGCGTACTCGCGGATCGACGCCGTGACCGTGCTCGGCCTCGCCGGGATCGTCGTCGGCAGCCTGCTGGTCGCGTACCTGCGCGTTCGCGGCTACGCCTAGCCGCCGACCGCGACGGCCCTGACGCCGGACTCGGCGAGCGCGGCCTGCGCGGCGGCGAGCCGGGCAAGCGGCACCCGGTAGGGCGAGCAGCTCACGTAGTCGAGCCCGAGGTCGTGGCAGAACGCGATCGAGGCCGCGTCGCCGCCGTGCTCGCCGCAGATGCCGAGCTTGAGCCCTTCCTTCACGGCGCGGGCCCGCTCGACCGCGATCCGCATCAGATCGCCGACCCCGCTCGTGTCGAGATGCTGGAACGGGTTCTCCGCGAGCACGTCGGCGTCGAGGTAGTGCGCAAGGAAGCCCTGCTCGGCGTCGTCGCGCGAGAAGCCGAGCGCGGTCTGCGTCAGGTCGTTCGTCCCGAAGGAGAAGAAGTCCGCGTACTCGGCGATCTCGTCCGCGCGGATGCAGGCGCGCGGCAGCTCGATCATCGTCCCGACCAGGTAGTCGATCTCCCGCGAAGCCTGCTCCATCTCGGCGGACGCCGTGTCGAGCGTCAGCTGCCGGAGGCGGCGCAGCTCCTCGGCGAAGCCGACGAGCGGGTGCATGATCTCGACGAGCGGAGCGTCCCCGGTGCGCTCCTCCACCGCGAGGGCCGCGCGGACGATCGCGCGCACCTGCATCGCGTAGACCTCCGGGTACATGAGCCCGAGCCGGCAGCCGCGCGTGCCGAGCATCGGGTTCGCCTCGGTGAGCGCCCGGATCCGGGCCGCCATCTTCGGCGACTCCGCCTCCTCGAGCGGCGGCAGGAACTCGTGCAGCGGCGGGTCGAGGAGCCGGATCGTCACCGGCAGCCCGGCCATCGCCTCGAAGATGCCCTCGAAGTCCTCCTGCTGGAGCGGGAGCAGACGCGCGAGCGCCCCGCGCCGCTCCTCGTCCCCCGAGGCCAGGATCATCGCCCGGACGACGGGGAGCCGGTCCTCGGCCATGAACATGTGCTCCGTCCGGCAGAGGCCGATCCCCTGCGCCCCGAACTCGCGGGCCTTGGCGGCGTCCGCTGGCGTGTCCGCGTTCGCCCGGACCTTCAGCCGGCGGGCGTCGTCGGCCCAGGTGAGGATCGTCTCGAAATGCTCGTTGATCTGCGGCGGCACGAGCTCGACGTCCCCGAGGATCACGTGCCCGGAGCCGCCGTCGATCGTGATCGTGTCGCCCTCGGAGAGCGTCTCCCCGCCGATCGTGATCGTCCGCGTGGCGAGGTCGATCGAGAGGCCCTCGCACCCGGCGACGCACGGCTTGCCCATCCCCCGCGCGACCACGGCGGCGTGCGAGGTCATGCCGCCGTGCGCGGTCAGCACGCCCCGCGCCTGGATCAGCCCGTGGATGTCGTCGGGCGTCGTCTCGCGGCGCACGAGGATCACGTCCTCGCCGGCGCGACCGCGCTCCTCGGCCCTGTCGGCGTCGAGCGCGATCGCGCCCTTCGCCGCGCCCGGCGAGGCGTTCAGCCCCTTCGCGGCAGGCTCGTAGTCCGCCTTCGGGTCGATCATCGGGTGCAGGAGCTGGTCGAGCTGGTCGGCCTCGATGCGGACGATCGCCTCCTCGCGCGAGATGAGGCCCTCGTCGACCATGTCGACCGCGATCCGCAGCGCCGCGTTGGCCGTTCGCTTCCCGGTTCGCGTCTGGAGGATGTAGAGCCGCCCGTCCTCGACCGTGAACTCGATGTCCTGCATCTCGCGGTAGTGCTCCTCGAGCCGCCTCAACATGCCGGCCAGCTCCGCGTAGGCGTCGGGCAGCGCGTCGTCCATGCGGGCGATCGGCTCGGGCGTCCGGATCCCGGCGACCACGTCCTCGCCCTGCGCGTTCGTGAGGTACTCGCCCCAGATCCCCGGCTCGCCCGTCGACGGGTCGCGCGTGAAGCAGACGCCCGTGCCCGAGGTCTCGCCCTTGTTTCCGAACACCATCTGGACGACGTTCACGGCCGTCCCGAGGTCGTCGGGGATTCCGTGCGCGTGCCGGTAGACCTGCGCCCGCGGCGTCTCCCACGAGTCGAACACCGCCCGCACCGAGCGCTCGAGCTGGCCGCGCGCGTCCTGCGGGAAGTCCTCCCCGGCCGTGTCGCGGTAGATCGCCTTGAACCGGTCGACGAGCTCGCGGAGGTCGTCGGCCGTGAGGTCGACGTCCTGGGCGGCGCCTCGCCGCTCCTTCAGCCGCTCGAGCTCGTCCTCGAAGCGGTACTCGTCGACGCCGGCGACCACGTCCCCGTACATCTGGACGAGCCGCCGGTAGGCGTCGTAGGCAAAGCGCGGATTGCCGGTCGCGGCCGCGAGGCCTTCGACGGAGACGTCGTTCAGCCCGAGGTTCAGGATCGTGTCCATCATCCCGGGCATCGAGATCGCCGCGCCCGAGCGCACCGAGACGAGGAGCGGGTCGTCCGGATCGCCGAACCGCTTGCCGGCCTGCTCCTCGAGGCGGCGAACGTGGTCCTCGATCTCCTCGGCGAGACCGTTGGGAAACGCCTTGCCCGACGTCATGTAGGCGACGCAGGCCTCGGTCGTGACCGTGAAGCCGGCGGGAACGGGAATCCCGAGCGCCGTCATCTCGGCCAGGCCGACTCCCTTGCCGCCGAGCAGCTCCCGCCCGGCGGCGGCGCCCTCCGCGAAGCTGTAGACGTACCTCGGCATCGCGGGCATCTTCCCACCTGGCCCGAGCGCCACGCAAAGCGCAACGCGTGCGGGTTCTAGCGCGAGCGGCCGGCCCGAAGCGAGCCGTAGTACGAGCGCAGCGCCTCCTCGTAGCCGTCGTCGAGGCCGTGGTGGGCGTCGTAGCGCGGCGAACGCTCGAGCTCCTCGTGGGAGATGTCCACGAGGATCGCCTCGCTGTCCGGGTCGACGAGCCGGATCTCGCGGGCCGGCACGGCGTACGTCTTGCCGCGCAGGCGGCCCGTCGACACGATCGCCCACGTGCCGTCGTAGCTCACGCGGTCGATCCGGCCGAGGCGTCCGCCCCGCCCCTCGACGTCGTACCCGACCACGTCGTCGGACAGGCGCATGCCTCCGACGCTGTTCGTCTCACGGTTCAGCATGGGGTCCCCCTGGTTGCCTGGCCGGCACCTACCCGCGCGCGCGCGGCGGAAACAGCTTCACCCGCGGCTGCGGAAGAGCGGGTGCTCGCTGAGCCAGGCGACGCCGCGAATCGCCATCCAGACGGGGGTCAGAATCCCGTAGAAGACGACGAGCGCCAGGCCGAGCACCGCCATCCAGATCGGCCAGTAGTAGGTCGGGACGGGCTTCTTCGGGGCGGTCATGCGGAGGCGGCGCGCGTCTCGAGCTTTCGCTGCTCGACGAGGCGGATGATCCGGTGGGCGGTTTCCTCGATCGCCTGGTTCGACACCTCGAGGACCGGGCAGCCGAGCCGGCGGTGGATCGCCTCGGCGTGCTCGAGCTCCTCGTAGATCTCGACGAGCTCCGCGTAGCGCTTCGGGCTTCGCATCGCCCGAGCCCGGACGGCCCGGATCCCGTGGAGCGTCTCGGCGTCGATCGTCAGCCCGACGATCCTGGGCGGGTCGAGCGAGAAGAGCTCTTCGGGCGGCTCGATCCCGCGCACGATCGGCACGTTCGCGGTCTTGTAGCCCAGGTAGCCGAGGTAGATCGAGAGCGGCGTCTTCGAGCTGCGGGACACGCCGACGAGCACGATGTCGGCCTCGTGGAGGCCGTGCGGCGCGACCCCGTCGTCGAAGCGCACGGCGAACTCGATCGCCGCGATGCGCTTGAAGTACGCGGAGTCCAGGATCGGCCGCGCGCCCGGCTCCATCCGGGCCGGAAGGCCCGAGACGCGTGTGACCGCGTCGATCGGATGCCCGAGCAGGTCGCAGTAGTGGACGCGATAGCGCCGGCAGAGCGTCCGCATCGCCTCCCGAAAGCCGGGGTCGACGAGCGTGTAGATCATCACGGCGCGCCGGCCCCGGGCCCGCGCCGCCGAGAGCTGGACGTCGTCGGCGCTCATGATCCGCGGGTGCCGGACGATGTCGAACTCGAGGTCGGGGAACTGGTCCTCGACCGCCCCGGCCAGGCGGGCCGCGGTCTCGCCGGTCGAGTCCGAGACGACGTGCAGCTCGACGGGATCGCTCATGGCGGGGAGCGTACCCCGCAGGCCGCCGTCGCCCGCTAGCGCGGAATCTGCGTGAGGTCGCCGAGCAGGCCGACCGCGTCGCGGACGTCGAGCAGGAGCCGGAGGCGGTTCGCGCGGATCGCCGCGTCGTCGGCCATCACGAGCACCTCGTCGAAGAACCGGTCGACGGGCGGCCCGAGCTCCGCGGCGGCGTCGAGCGCGGTGCCGAAGTCCCCCGCCCCCACCGCCGACTCGATGCGCGGCCCGGCGGCGGCCAGCGCCTCCACGAGCGCGTCCTCCGCGGGCTCCACCATGAGGCGGGTGTCCAGGGCGGCGGCGGCGCCGTCGGCCCGGCCGGCGAGCCGGTTCGCCCGGTCGAAGGCGGTGTAGGCGCCGGCAAACGCCTCCGAGTCGGCCTCGGCGGCGAGCGTGGTCGCGAGCCGCGCGACCGCGCCGATCTCGCGGAGCCCCGACGCCCGCGCGGCCCGGACGAACTCGACGGGGACGTCCAAGAGCCCCTCGAGCCGCTCGAGGACGAAGTCCCAGACGTCGGACGGGTCGTCGCGCACCTCGGCCGATTGCCGCGTCAGGAGCTCGAGGTCGCGGCGGACGAGCTCGGCGAGATCGATCTCGAGCCCACCCTCGACGGCGAGCCGGCAGAGGCCGATGGCCGCGCGGCGCAGGCCGTAGGGGTCACGCGAGCCGGTCGGGCGCTCGCCGAGCGCGAACGCGGTCGTGAGGTTGTCCACCCGGTCGGCGGCCGCGAGCACGCGTCCCGCAGCCGTCTGGGGCAGCTCGTCGCCCGCGCCGGCCGGACGGTACTGCTCCTCGATCGCGGCCGCGACCGCCTCGGGAAGCCCGGCCAGGCGGGCGTACACCGCGCCCATGAAGCCCTGGAGCTCGGGAAACTCGTGGACCATCGTCGACGCCTGGTCCGCCTTGGCGAGCCGCGCCGCCTCGCGCGACGCGTCGCCGCCGCCGAGCAGGCCGGACAGCTCCTCGAGCCGGTCGGCCTTGTCGGCGAAGCTTCCCGCCCGCGCGTGGAAGGTGATCGCCGGCAGCGACCCGCGCATCGCGTCGAGCCCCCGCTCGACGTCGCGCGCATACGAGAAGGCCGCGTCGTCGAGCCGGCCCGCGAGGACGTTCTCGTTCCCCGCGCGAACCACGTCCGGGTCGCCGCCGTTCGCGACGAAGGCGAAGCGGCCGGGTCCGAGCGGGAAGTAGCGCTGGTGCGCCTGCATGACCGTCTCGATCACGCGCAGCGGGAGCTCCAGGAAGCGCTCGTCGTAGGCGCCGGTGAGGACGAGCGGCCGCTCGACCAGGTGCACGACCTCGGCGAGGACGCCCTCCGGGTCATGCCATTCCCCGAGGTCGTCGAGCGCCCGCACGATCTCCCCTCGCCGCACGCGCTGATCCGGCTCAACGCCGGCCTCCCGCAGGCGGTCGGCGTACGCGGACGCGTCTGCGATCTCCACGTCGCCCGCGGTGAACCGGTGGCCCTGCGAGGTTCCGCCCGACGGTACGGCTCCAACGCCGACGGGGATCGTCTCGGCGTCGAGCTTCGCGCAGAGCCAGCGAACTGGCCTGGCGAACCGCAGGCCGCTTGCGTCCCACCGCATCGTCTTCGGGAACGCGAGGCCCGTCACGACGCGGGCGAGCGCCTCGGGCAGGAGCTCGGCGGCCGAGCGGCCCTCGACGCGCTGCTCGGCCCAGACGAAGCCGTCCGCGCGCTCGAGCTCCTCGACGGGCACGCCGTTCGAGCGTGCGAAGCCTTCGGCGGCCTTCGTCGGCTGTCCGTCCTCCCCGAACGCGATCGCCTCCGACGGGCCGCGGCGCCGCTCGACCCGGTCGTCCTCCCGCTCGGGGACGTCCTCGACGAGGAATGCCAGCCGTCGCGGCCCCACGAGGACGAGCGACTCGCCGCCGCCGGGGACGTGGCGCCCGACCAGCTCGGGGAGCTGGCGCGCGGCCGCCTCGCACGCCGCGGCCGGGAGCTCCTCGCAGCCGATCTCAAGCAGCAGCGTCGGCATGGTCCTCCTCGGGCACCGGCCGGCCGGCGAGGTACGCGAGCGCGACGCGCCGCGCCAGGTGGCGGACGCGGGCGATGTAGGCCGCGCGTTCGGTGACCGAGATCGCGCCGCGCGCGTCGAGCAGGTTGAACACGTGCGAGCACTTGAGGACCTGGTCGTAGGCGGGCAGCGGCAGCGGGTCCTCGCGGGCGAGGAGGCGCTCGCACTCGCGCTCGTGCTCCTCGAAGCGCCGGACGAGGAGCGGCACGTCCGCCTCCTCGAAGTTGTAGACGGACCACTGGCGCTCGTTCTCGCGGAAGACGTCGCCCCAGGTGACGCCCTCCGTCCAGACGAGGTCGAAGGCGCTCCGCTTCCCCTGGAGGAACATCGCCAGGCGCTCGGTGCCGTACGTGATCTCGGCCGTGACGTGGTCGAGCTCCAGGCCGCCCAGCTGCTGGAAGTACGTGAACTGCGTGCACTCGAGCCCGTCGATCCAGACCTCCCAGCCGAGTCCCCAGGCTCCGAGGGTGGGCCCCTCCCAGTCGTCCTCGACGAGCCGGACGTCGTGCGCGGTCGGGTCGATCCCGAGCGCGCGGAGCGACTCGAAGTAGACGGCGAGGACGTCCTCGGGCGCCGGCTTCAGGACGACCTGGTACTGCCAGAACTGCTGGAAGCGGTACGGGTTCTCGCCGTAGCGCCCGTCGGAGGGGCGAAGCGACGGCTCGACGTACGCGGCCCTCCACGGGTCGGGGCCGAGGCAGCGGAGGAAGGTGGCCGGATTGAAGGTTCCGGCGCCGACCTCCGTGTGGTACGGCTGCTGGATCACGCAGCCGTGGTCGGCCCAGAACCGCTCGAGGCGCAGCAGCATCTCCTGGTAGGTCGGGGCCTCGCTCATCCCGCCGATCCTACTGGCGTCGCCGCCCCGTCCCGGCCGCGTCGCGGCTCGTCCTCCCGCATGTGGCGCTCGACCGGTCTTGACCCTCTTTGTTGCAAACAGTACGTTCACGCGGACCGAGCTACGGCGGGGAGGTGCCTGGTGAAGACCAACGTCTTCTGGCCCTACAGCAGACGGGCGGCCCTGATCCTCGCGATCCTGATCTGGATCGCCGTCGGCGTGGGCCTGGCGATCGCGAACGCGGTGGCCGGCTGGCCGAACGACGCCACCTCGGGGTGGCTGCCGTTCGTCGTGCTGGCGCTCGGACTCGTGCCGCCCGTCCTCGTCGTCCTGGACGGCTTCCGGACCTCCCAGGCGAAGATCGACCTCCGCTGGGTCTCGTTCGACTTCAGCGGCGCCGGGGTCGTCCGCGAGTCGACCGGGATCCCGGACAACATCGTCGCGCCCGGCGAGCCGGTCAGCGACAGTGCGGGACGCCACATCGACGCAGCGCTCGACAAGGCGCGCCGCAGCCGGATCGTCGTCGCCGACCTGCGCGAGGGAGACGCATGGTGGGTGAGTCGCCTCCTCGTGCTCGCGGCCGGCGCGGTCCGCAGCCGGACGACCGAGGCGGTCGTGTTCCTCGGAACGCGCGAGGAGACCGAGACGCGGCGCTTCCTCGGCTGGGCGACGCCGGAGGCGGTCGTCCGGGCGATCCTCGACAACGACGCGCGCTACCGCGAGCTCTACGATCGCGCGGCCACGATCGAGAGGCAGCTCGAGGTCTTCGGCGATGCGCTCCGCCGAGGAGGGAAGCCCGTCCCGGGAGTCGGGGAGCACACCCCTCGCTTCGCGCATCACACGGATCCGAAGCACGAGCGGATCCTCCTCGAGTTGCTCGCCGAGGGCGACCCGCCCAACTGGGAGTCCGTCGAGGCCGTCCCCGATCGCCTGACGGAGGCGCGGCTCGACGGAATCTGCGGTCATTGCCTCCACCGCAAGGACGTGATCGAGCTCGAGGCGCCCAGCACCGAGCAGACGCGCGTGCTGCTCTCCGGGCAGGCGCCGTTCGTGGCCGTCGTCCGCGGTGGCGGCTTCGTCGGCCTCCTCCGCCGGACCGACGGGGAGCGGTTCATCCTCCGCGAGCTCTTCGAGCAGGGAGGAAACGGCGGCGCGCCGGCGCGCGAGCCGGCCGCCGCCGCCTGACTGTCCCCGGGCGCGCGGCTAGCCGCGCTGGGCGAGCGTCCGCAGCCGGAAGCCGCCGTGGTACTCGTACGACGCCTCGACCACGCTGAGCGCGTCCCGGCCGCCACGCTCGGAGACACTCGCCGCACCGGCCTCCGCGAGCGGCCGCTCGAGCAGCGCCCGGATCCCCTCGAAGCCCGCGGCGCTGATCGGCAGCGCGTCGGCCTCGCACGCGGCGCACACGCCTCCACCGGCCGCCGCCGAGAAGCCGACGAGCGGCGCCGTCTCGTCCCCGCACGAGGCGCAGCCGGTCAGGTGCGGCAGGTACCCGGAGAGCCAGAGCAGCTTCAGCTGGAACGACAGGAGGAGCGGATCGACCGCCGGCCGGGCGGGCAGCTGCGAGGGCGCGTCGTCCAGGAGGTCGAGGAACCGGGTCAGCGCGTGGAAGGCGCGGTCGTTCTCGTCTCCCTCGAGGAAGAGCCGGAGCATCGCCTCGAGGCCGACGTGGCCGACGGCCAGCCGGTACGGGTCGACCCGCGTCGCGTCGTGCGAGCGCACGAGGTGCGCGCCGGTGACGAGGTGCAGCTCCCCGCGGCCCTCGCGCAGCACGACCTCGACGTGCGAGAACGGCTCGAGCCGGGCCCCGAAGCGGGAGCTCGTCTTCCGCGCGCCCTTCGCGATCGCGCCGATCCGGCCGCGGTCCAGGGTGAACAGGTGGAGGACGCGGTCGGCCTCGCCGTAGCGGATCGAGCGCAGGACGACCGCCTCCGTCTTCCAGGTGCGGGCAGCCACGCGGCCAGTGTAGACACGCCTCCGGAGTGGAAATCTCCGCGCCGGCGGGTACCGTCCCACCTGAGCGGCATGGCGACGATCCAGCTCTACACGACCGCCTGGTGCGGATACTGCGTCCGCGCGAAGACGCTCCTCGTGGAGCGCGGGATCCCGTTCGACGAGATCCGCGTGGACGAGGAGCCGGACTTCCGCACGCACCTCGAGGAGCTGACCGGCGGCTGGACCGTGCCCCAGGTCGTGATCGACGGCGAGCCCCGCGGCGGCTACGCCGAGCTCGTCGTCCTCGACCGGACCGGCGAGCTCGCGGAGCTGGCCGCGTGACGCGGACGCCCCGCCTGCCGCTCTACGGCGAAGACCGCGCCCGCGGCGACTTTCGCTGACGCCCGGGCCGTGCCCGGTCCACGTCGTCCGAAAGGAGCTTCGCTTGACCACGTACCTCGCCGTGGGCGCCGCGACCTGGGGAGTCGCGATGGCGCTCGCGCCCGTCCTGCAGATGCGCGCCATCCTCGCCACCCGCTCGTCCCGAAGCGTGTCGGTCGGCTACCAGCAGGTGCTGCTCGTCGGCTTCCTGCTCTGGCTCGCCTACGGCATCGCGCTCGGGAACGCGGCGCTGATCGTCCCGAACACGATCGCGGCCGTCGTCTCGGCCGTGACGATCGCGGTGTCGCTGCGGTTCCGGGAAGGCTAGGCCGGCTGGCAGGTCGGGCAGTACCACGTGCCGCGGCCGGCGACCCTGGTCTTCGCGATCGGCGTGCCGCACCGGTCGCACGGCTCGCCGCCGCGGCCGTACACGCGGAACGCGTCCTGCATCCGGCCCTCGCGGCCGTTCGCGTCGCGGTAGTCGCGCAGGGTCGCGCCCTGCCGCGCGATGCCCAGACGGAGCGCCTTGCGCACCGCCCGTCGCAGCTCGGCGACCTCGTTCGGGGCGAGCTCGCCGGCCGGGCGGAGCGGATGGATCCGCGCGTGCCAGAGGGCCTCGTCCGCGTAGATGTTGCCCACGCCCGCCACGGCCTTCTGGTCGAGGAGGGCGCCCTTGATCGGCGCGCGCCGGCCCGCGAGGGAGCGCCCGAAGGACGCCGTCGTGAACGCCGCCTCGAGCGGCTCGCCGCCGATCCGCGCGTCGAGGTACGCGTCCAGCTCGCCCGGCTCGAGCAGGAGCCACGTCCCGAAGCGGCGGACGTCCCGGTAGGCGACCTCCGAGCCGTCGTCGAGCGTCACGACCGCGCGCCGGTGCGGGTCGGGGCCGGTCGCAGCCGGGTGCTGGAAGCCGCCCGTCATGCGCAGGTGGACGAGCAGGTGCCGCCCGCTCTCGAACTCGACGATCACGTACTTGCCGCGGCGGCGCACGCCCGTCACCTCCTCGCCGACGAGCTCCGCCGCGATCACGTCGGGCGGCTCGGGACGCGTCAGCCGGCCGTCGGCGATCTCGACGCGCTCGAAGCGCCGGCCCGCGAGGATCGGTTCGAGCGAGCTCCGGACCGTCTCGACCTCGGGCAGCTCGGGCATGGCCGAACGCTAGCCGTCCGGCCCTAGCGCACGACGTCGAGCACGATCGGCACGGGATCCGGCGCCGTCTCCGCGATCCGGTAGCAGGCCGCGAGCTCGCGGACGCCCTGCTCGGCGTCGGATTCGGTTCGCGCGTGCACGGCCGCGAGCGGCGTGCCCCGCTCCACCCGGTCGCCGCGCTTCGCGAGCGCCAGCACCCCGACGGCGTGGTCGATCTCGTCGTCCTTCGCCACCCGCCCCGCGCCGAGGTGCAGCGAGGCGACGCCGAGCGCGGTCGTGGCGATGCCGTTCACGTAGCCGTCCTCGGGCGCCGGCACGTCGTGCACGACCGGAGCCTCCGGCAGCGAGGCGAGATCCGGGTCGCCGCCCTGGGCGCGGATCCAGCGCTCGTAGGCCTCGACCGCCGCGCCGCCCGCAATCGCCTCCTCGGCGCGGCGCCTCCCCTCCTCCACGCCCACGCCGAGATCCGAGAGCGCGAGCAGGTGCCCCGCGGCGCTCAGCACGAGCTCGTGCAGATCGGGCGGTCCCTCGCCCCGGAGCGTCTCCACCGCCTCGCGGATCTCGAGCGCGTTCCCCACCGCGTGGCCGAGCGGCTGGTCCATGTCGGTCAGCTCGCACACGACCTCGCGGCCGGCCTCGCGGCCGAGCCCGACCATCGTCTCGGCGAGCTCCCGCGCGGCGTCCAGCGTCTTCATGAAGGCCCCGTCGCCCACCTTCACGTCGAGGACGATCGCGTCGGCGCCGGCGGCGATCTTCTTCGACATGATGCTCGAGGCGATCAGCGAGACCTGGTCGACGGTCGCGGTCACGTCGCGGAGCGCATAGAGCTTCTTGTCCGCCGGCACCAGGTCGGCGGTCTGGCCGACGATCGCGAGGCCGATCTCCTGCACCTGGCGGATGAAGTCGTCGTGGGCGAGCTCGATCCGGAAGCCCGGGATCGACTCGAGCTTGTCGAGCGTGCCGCCCGTGTGGCCGAGGCCGCGCCCGCTCATCTTCGCGAACGGGACGCCGCAGGCCGCGACGACGGGCCCGATCACGAGCGACGCCTTGTCCCCCACGCCGCCTGTCGAATGCTTGTCGACGACGCGCCGCCCCAGCGCCGAGAGGTCGATCGTCTCCCCGCTCCGGACCATCGCGGCGGTCAGCGCGTGTGTCTCGGCGGAGGAGAGCCCACGGAACCAGACGGCCATGCAGAACGCGGCCATCTGGTAGTCGGGCACGTCTCCGTGGGCGAAGCCGAGCACGAGCTCGGCCAGCTCGTCGGCCGGGAGCTCGGAGCCGTTGCGCTTGCGCTCGATCAGCTCCGCCGGACGGATCACGGCCCCGCCGCCCCCGCCCTCACGGCGAGAGGATCGGCTCGCCCGGGAGGCCGCGGGCGCCGGTTCCGCCGAGCCAGGCGTTCACGGTGGCGCCGACGTCGGCGAACTCGCCCTGGTGGATGCGGCCGCCCGCGTTCCGCCCCGGGACGTACGCGAGCAGGAGCGCGTGTTCGCGCGAGTGGTCGGTCGAGGGCGTCGTCGGGTCACACCCGTGGTCGGACGTGAGGACGAGGAGGTCGCCGTCGCGCAGCGCGTCGAGGAGATCGGGCAGCCGGCGGTCGAAGTCCTGCAGGCAGCGGTGGAAGTTGACCGGGTCGTTCCGGTGGCCCCAGAGCATGTCCGTCTCGACCAGGTTCGTGAAGACGAGGCCGTTCTCGACCGAGCGGACGAGCTCGGTCGTCAGGACCGTCCCCTCCGTGTTCGACTTGGTCGGATGCTCGTGGTCGACGTCCACGTGGGCGAAGATGTCCGGGATCTTCCCCACGCCGTGCACCTCGGCGCCGGCGGCGCGGACCGCCGAGAGGTAGTTCGGCTGGGGTGGCTTGAGCGACCAGTCGTGGCGGTTCGGCGTACGCGTGTAGCTCCCCGGCTCGCCGACGAACGGCCGCGCGATCACGCGGCCCACGGCGTGCGGCCCGGTGAGGATCTCGCGCGCGGTCGCGCACGCCTGGTAGAGCTCTTCCAGCGGGATCGTCTCCTCGTGCGCTGCGATCTGGAAGACGGAGTCGGCCGACGTGTAGACGATCCACTTGCCGGTGCGCTGGTGCTCCTCGCCGAGCTCCTGGATGATCTCTGTCCCCGACGCGGCCTTGTTCCCCAGCACGCCGCGCCCGGTCCGGTGCGCGAACTGCTCGATCACGTCGAACGGGAACCCGTGCGGGTACGTCGGCATCGGCTCGGGCGTGACGATCCCCATGAGCTCCCAGTGGCCCGTCGTCGTGTCCTTCCCCTTCGAGCGCTCGAGGAGCCGTCCGGCTACCGCCGGAGCGCCCGGCTGGGGCGGGCAGCCCTCGAGCGGCTCGACGTTCCCGAGGCCGAGCGCCTCCAGGTTGGGCAGGTCGAGGCCGCCGACCGTCCGCGCCACGTTGCCGAGCGTGTCGGACCCCTCGTCGCCGTAGTCGGCGGCGTCGGGCAGCTCCCCGGCGCCGACGGCGTCGAGCACGATCACGCAGGCCCGCGGCATCGTGCGGCTATTCTAGGGCGGTCATGGACACCGTTATCGGCCTGCTCGGCATGGTGGTATGGATCGTCTCGGTCGTGGGCCTTGCCTCCGCGGTCACCTACGTGGTCGTGAAGATCAGCCCCGCCGAGAAGCCCGAGAAGGACGACGCGGCCCCGCAGACCTAGCGCCCGGCCCTAGACGGGCTCGAGCGGGAGCAGCTCCTCGAGCGGGGTCGAGTCGAGGCCGTGCGCCTCGCCGACCGCCTCGTACGTGAGCTTCCCGTCCATCACGTTCACGCCGCGCGCGAGCGCCCGGTCGCCGGCGACCGCCTCGCGGACGCCGAGGTCGGCGATCGTCTCGACGTACGGAAGCGTCACGTTCGTGAGCGCGATCGTGGACGTGATCGGCACGGCGCCCGGCATGTTCGACACGCAGTAGTGCGTGACGCCGTCGACCACGTAGACCGGGTCGGAGTGCGTCGTCGCGCGCGAGGTCTCGAAGCAGCCGCCCTGGTCGATCGAGACGTCGGCGACGACCGCGCCCTCCTTCATCCCGCGGATCATCTCGGCCGTGACGAGCTTCGGGGCGCGGGCGCCCGGGATGAGCACCGCGCCGATCACGACGTCCGCCTCGAGCACGGACTTCTCGACCTCGAGCGAGCTCGACATGACGAGCTCGACGCGGCCGGAGAGGATCTGCTCGAGCTCGCGCAGGCGATTGACCGAGCGGTCGAGGATCCGCACGTGGGCGCCCAGCCCGAGCGCGATCACGGCGGCGTTGTAGCCGACCATCCCGCCGCCGAGCACGACGACCTTGCCCGGCGCCACGCCGGCGACGCCGCCGAGCAGGAGCCCCCGGCCGCCGAGCGGTTTCTCGAGGAAGTAGGCGCCCGCCTGCGCGGCGAGCCGGCCGGCGACCTCGCTCATCGGCGCGAGCAGCGGCAGCTGCCGGTCGTCCGTCTCGACGGTCTCGTAGGCGATCGCGGTCGTCCCGCTGTCGATCAGCGCGCGCGTCAGCGGCTCGTCCGCGGCGAGGTGGAGGTAGGTGAAGAGCACCTGGCCCTCGCGAAGGAGCCCGTATTCCGACTCGACCGGCTCCTTCACCTTGAGCAGCAGGTCGGCGGTCTCCCAGACGTCGACGGCGCTCGTTAGCTGCGCGCCGACCGTCTCGTAGTCGGCGTCGGGGAACATGCTCCCCGCGCCCGCGCCGGCCTCGACGAGGACGTCGTGGCCGCTCGCCTTCAGCTCGCGCGCGCCCGCGGGGGTCAGCGCGACGCGGTACTCGTCGGGCTTGATCTCCTTGACGACGCCGACTCGCATGGGCGCGAACGATACCGCGGCGGCCGCGCCCGACGGGCGGGATCAGGCGTGCTCGTGGAGGTGGAGGAGCAGGCCGATCAGCGTCTTCGAGTCCTCGATCTCCCCGAGGCGCGCCTCGACCTCGCCGGGCGTCCAGCGGAGCACCTCGATCTCCTCGCCGTCGTCCGGGTTCGGGTCGCCCTCGTCCAGCTCCTCGGCGACGAAGAGGTGCACGCGCTCGCGGGAGTAGCCCGGCGTGGAGAAGAACGAGGGGCCGGCGCGCCAGCGGCCGCCGTGAAGGCCGGTCTCCTCGGCGAGCTCGCGCTTCGCCGTGGCGAGCGGATCCTCACCGGCGTCCGCGACGCCCGCCGGAAGCTCGACCAGGTGCCGGCGGACCGCCTCGCGCGGCTGGCGGACGAGCACGACGCGCCCCGCGCGGTCGACCGCGAGGATCGCGACCGCGTCGGCGCGCTCGATGATCTCGCGGGTAGCCTCGCCCCACCGCTCGACCGTGACGCCGAGGACGCGGCCCTGGTAGACCCGCTGGGCGGAGTCGGGCTCAGCCACGCGCCGCCGCAAGGATCTCGAGCGTCACCTCGACCATCGCCTCGAGGTCGGCCACGGCGATGTGCTCCTCGGCGCTGTGGATGCGCGTCATCCCGTTGGCGAGATTCGCGCAGGGCCGGCCCTTCAGGTTGAAGACGTTCGCGTCCGCGCCGCCGCCGGCGACGATGCCCTGCGGCTCGAACCCGGCCCCCCGAAGCCCCGTGAAGGCGAGGTCGTACGCCGGGTCGCCGGGCCGGAGCCGGTACGCGCGATACTTCTCCTCGAGGCTGACGTCGACCTCGCAGTCCTCGAGCGACGCGGCGAACGTGAACGAGTCGACCATCTCCTGGACGACATCGCCGAGCTTGCGGTCTGAGTGCGAGCGCGCCTCGGCGACGACGGCGCAGCGGTCGGGGACGATGTTGCGCGCCGTCCCGCCGTGGATCTCGCCGACGTTCGCGGTCGTCTCGTCGTCCACGCGGCCGAGCCGGAGCTCGGCGATCGCGCGGGCCGCGGCCGCGACGGCGGAGCGTCCCTCCTCCGGGTGCATGCCGGCGTGCGCGGCGCGACCGGTGAAGACGGCGTCGATCGCGGTCGAGGCGGGCGCGTCGGCGACGATCTCGCCGATCGGGCCCGCGTGGTCGTAGACGAAGCCGACCGGCGCCTCGATCCGGTCGAGGTCGAGTTCCTTGGCCCCCTCGAGGCCGGTCTCTTCCTTCGGCGTGAAGACGAGCTCGAGCCCCGCGTGTGGAAGGCCCTCGTTCAGGACGCGCTGGGCGGCGACGAGCATCGCGGCGACTGCCGCCTTGTTGTCGGCGCCGAGGATCGTGCCGGCCGCGTTCCGGACGACTCCCTCGTCGACGACCGGCTCGATCGCGGCGGTCGGCGGCACCGTGTCGAGGTGCGCGCAGAGAAAGAGCGGCGTGCCGCCGGCGTTCGTGGGCGCGAGGCGGGCGACGATGTTGCCCATGGTCGAGCCGATCCGTGCGCCCGCGTCGTCCTCCGAGGGCTCGAGCGCGAGGTCGTGAAGCTCCGCGAGCACCCGATCCGCGACCGCCCGCTCCTCCCCCGGGGGGCTCGGGATCGCGGCCAGCTCGAGGAAAAGATCGAGCACGTCGGACACGTTGCGATTCTAGGCGCGGAATCCGGCCGGAACATTGCGGCACGGTTCCGAGTCAGAATCGGCACATGCGGTCAAAGACACGCGCGGGCTCGACAGCAGTGGCGGTCGGAGCACTGGTGGCCGTTCTCTCCTTCGCGGGCTGCGGCACGCAGCGGGGCACTCGGGTCGAGCCTGACGGCGCCAACCTCGATGGCGCGTGGGAGCTCGTTTCCGGGACCGGCCCCGCCGGGGAGGTCGAGATCGTCGAGCTCAACCGGATCACGTTGCTCCTCGAGGATGTGTCTGGTGGCGGCCGGTCAGGCTGCAACTGGTACGGAGCGGGCAGGTGGACGCGCGACCAGGGCTTCGACTTCGATCACGGAGGGGCGACGGACATGGGCTGCGCGCCCCGCGTCATGGCCGCTGAGGTGGCGTACGTAGAGGCGCTCGGCGACGTCGATCAAGCAACGCGGACCGGCGACCGACTCGTGCTGAAGGGCCCCGCGAGCGAGCTCATGTTCAAGCTGAACGAGCCGGTGTCGACCGAGGGTCTACTCGATCGCACCTGGATCCTCGTCGAGACTGTCGAGGACGGAGACTCCGCACCGGCGATCGGCACGACGACCACCTTCCGGATGGGCAGTGACGGATCGATCGAATGGGCGGGGCCGTGCGGAGACGCGAGCGGAACCTGGGATCCGTCCGGGGACGAGATCGACGTCCCGTCCTGGCAGCGAGGTTCCGATACCTTCTGCGGCCGCGAACTCAGGAACCAGGCAGCCAAGGTGAGTGCCGCCTTCGGGGGCGCGTTCATCCCGAGCGTGGACGGCGATCGGCTCGAGATCTCATCGGCGACGAGCAGGGCGCTTGCGATCTACCGCGCAGGCTAGGTACCGCCCCGATCGCACGCGCCTGTGACGCAGCGGTGGGTCGGCGGCATACTCGGTCGTAGTGGCACCGCGCGCGTTCATGGCTGCGACACTCCTCGGTGCGGCGCTCGCAGCGAGCGGCTGCCAGGCGCGCGGCGACGCGAACCAGGAGGCCTCCCCCGCGACGGCTTTCGGCCCACCCGGCCCCGGCCCGGGCGGCGGCTGGCTGCTCCTCGAGGGGGCGGGGCCGGCCGGCGAGATCCCGCAGGTCGAGGGCCACCGCTCCACCCTCGTGATCGAAGACGGCGAGGTCGGTGGGCACGCGTCGTGCAACGGCTTCGGCGGCGGCCGGATCGACGGCGAACGCATTCGCTTCGCCGAGTTCGCGACGACGTTGATGGGGTGCGAGGGCGAGCTCCTGGCCTCCGAGGAGGCGTACTACTCCGCCGTCCAGGACGTCGCCACGATCCGGCGCGAGGGCGATCGCCTCGTGCTCACGGGCCCGTCGAGCGCGTTGATCTTCGAGTACCTGGCGCCTCCCGACCTCTACCGCGCAACGGGCCGCACCCTGCACCTCGCGCGGATTCGGCACGCCGACGAGAGCACGGGCGTCGTCCGGTCGGCGACGCTCCGCCTCGACCGCGGCTCGATCGAGGGCTCGACCGGCTGCCGGTCATTCGCCGGGACGTACGTCGAGCGAGGGGACGAGCTCGTGATCACCCGCCTGTCCCTCGAGGGGGACGCGGACGAGTGCGGCCCGCGCGAGGTCGACCAGGAGGCCGTCGTGCTCGACGTGCTCGGCGACCGGTTCCACACCCGGGTCGAGAACGGCACGCAGCTGATCGTGACCGCGCAGGGCGGGGACTCGCTCGAGTACGGCTAGCCGGCCGTCGTCTCGAAGGCGCCGACCCGGCTGCGGGCCCGTTCGACGGCGGCCCCGACGAAGTCGCGGAAGAGGGGCGCGGGGCGCGTCGGCCGCGACTTGAACTCCGGGTGGAACTGGCTCGCGACGAACCACGGATGCTCCGGGAGCTCGACGATCTCGACGAGGCGGCCCTCCTGGTACGTCCCGGAGACGACCAGGCCGGCCTCAACGAGCCCCGGCCGGTAGTGGTTGTTCACCTCGTAGCGATGCCGGTGCCGCTCGTACACGACCGACTCGCCGTATGCCCGGGCGGCGCGGGTGCCCTCCTCCAGGTCGACGGGCTGCGCGCCGAGGCGCATCGTGCCGCCGAGGTCCTCGACCTCCTTCTGCTCGGGGAGCAGGTCGATCACCGGATAGGGCGTTTCGGGATCCATCTCGGTCGAGTTGGCGCCGTCGAGCCCGGCGACGTTGCGCGCGAACTCCGAGATCGCCACGTGCATCCCCAGGCAGATCCCGAGGTACGGGATGGCCTGCTCCCGCGCGACCTGGCAGGCGACGATCTTCCCCTCCCACCCGCGGGCCCCGAAGCCGCCCGGCACGAGCACGCCGTGCGTGCCCTCGAGCTCGGCCGCGGCCTCCTCGACGCTCATGCCCTCGGCGTCGACCCAGCGGACGTTCACGTTCACGCCGTGGTGGATTCCCGCGTGCTTGAGCGCCTCGTGGACGGAGAGGTACGCGTCCTGGAGCTTCACGTACTTGCCGACGAGCGCGATCTCGATCGTGCCCTCGCGCTCGCCGATTCGCTCCACGAGCGCGTCCCACTCGCCGAGCTCGGGCTCGTCGTCGCCCAGGCCGAGCCGCTCGCAGACGAGCTGGTCGAACCCCTCGTCGCGCAGCCGCACGGGAACGAGGTACACGTCGCTCACGTCCTCGTTCACGATCACGGCCTTCGAGTCGACGTCGGCGAAGAGCGCGATCTTCTCGCGGATCTCGTAGGAGAGCGGCTCGTTCGAGCGGCAGACGACGATGTCCGGATGGATGCCGATGCGGCGCAGCTCGTTGACCGAGTGCTGGGTCGGCTTCGTCTTGAGCTCGCCGGCGGTGCCGATGAACGGGACGTACGTGACGTGGACGTACACGACGTTCTCGGCCCCGGCCTCGCGGCGGAACTGCCGGATCGCCTCGAGGAACGGCAGCGACTCGATGTCGCCGACCGTGCCGCCGATCTCGGAGATGACGACGTCCGCGTCGCTCGTCGTCCCGACGCGGCGGATGCGCTCCTTGATCTCGTTCGTCACGTGCGGGATGACCTGGACGGTCGAGCCGAGGTACTCGCCCTTACGCTCCTTGCGGATGACCGAGTACCAGATCGAGCCCGACGTGTGGTTCGCGTTCCGCGAGAGGTTCTCGTCGACGAAGCGCTCGTAGTGGCCGATGTCGAGGTCGGTCTCGGCGCCGTCCTCGGTCACGAAGACCTCGCCGTGCTGGAACGGGCTCATCGTGCCGGGGTCGACGTTCAGGTACGGGTCGAACTTCTGCACCTGGACGCGCAGGCCGCGCGCCTTCAGCAGGCGTCCGAGCGCCGCCGCGGTGATGCCCTTGCCGAGGGACGAGACGACGCCGCCGGTGACGAAGACGTATTTCGTCGGGCGGCTAGCCATGCGTCCAGACCCCTCCTGCCCGTGTCCCCGTCACGGGCTCGAAACATAGCAGCGGGGCGAGACGGCTCGCTCGCGGCGGCTCAGCCGTGGTGCTCGGCCTCGGCCGCCTCGGCCTCCGCCTTCGTGCGGTGGACCGTGCCGTCCGGATGCTCCGGCGGGGTGTAGATCGAATAGAGCTTGAGCTCGACGTCGCCGGTGTTGACGAGGTTGTGCCAGACGCCCGCCGGGACGACCGCGGCCCAGTCTGCCTCGACGTCGTGCGTCTCGTCGACCGTGTCCTCGCTCCGCGAGAGCTCGACGCGGCCGGACCCCTGCTCGACCCGCAGGAACTGGTCGGTGTGCGGGTGCACCTCACGGCCGATGTCCTCCCCCGGCGCCAGCCGCATGACGGTCACCTGGAGGTGCTCCCCGGTGAAGACGACCGTGCGGAAGGTCTCGTTCTGGAGCGTCTCCCGCTCGATGTCGCCGACCCAGCCGGACATGCCGGAAGACTACTCGGGCCCGTCGAGCGATGCGGCCGTCTGGCAGAGGTCGTAGAGCCGGTCGAGGCTCCGCTTCGGCAGCGACCGGGCGCCTTCGAGGACGAGCCGCCACCAGTCGCCGCTCACGGTGACGGTCGCCCGCGTCCGGCCCTCCTGCTCGGCGTTGCGGAGCGAGAGCGCCGCGTCGATTCCCTGGCGGACGTCGTGCCAGGCGAGCTCGAGGCCGGGATCCACCCGCGTGATCACGATCAGGCCTTCCCCGCCCGGCCTCCGGAGCAGCCCGGGCGCGTCGGCCCGGCGCACGGTCCAGCGGGCGTTGACCGCGAGGCCGAGCCGGTCCGGCTCGACGCCGACGTAGGCCGGCCACCAGTCGGGTAAGTGGTACGGCTCCGCGACGAGCGCCCAGACATCCTGGCGCGGGGCGAGCAGCTCACGCGAGGCCGTGATCACCGGAGCGAGGCGATGAACTCGACGCCGCCCAGCATGCGCTCGAGCTCCTCGCGGCGGTCGGCGTCGCCGAGCGGGGCGATCCGCGTGTGCGTCGGGTCGCCCGGCACCTTCTCGACCCGGAAGTGCGCGTCGGCGACGGAGGCGATCTGGGGCAGGTGTGTGATCGTCACGACCTGGGCGCGCGTGCCGAGGTCGCGGAGCGCCTCCGCGACCGCGTGGGCCGTCTCGCCGCCGATCCCGGCGTCGATCTCGTCGAAGACGACGGTCGGCTCCGCCGCCCCGGCGTGGGCGACCGTGCGCAGGGCAAGCGCGACGCGCGACAGCTCGCCGCCCGACGCGGTGTCCGCGACCGGCGCGAACGGCAGGCCCTCGTTCGGGCGGATGAGGAACGCCACCGCGTCGCCTCCGGTCGGGCCGGGCTCGCGCTCGGCGAGGTCGGCGCGGAAGTCTCCGCCGCCCATCGCGAGACGCGACAGCGCGTCGCGGACGGAATCCGCGAAGGGCTCGGCCGCCGCGCGGCGTGCCTCCCGCAGGGCCGCGCTCAGAACGTCGACCGCGGCCCGCGCCTCAGCGAGGGCGCGCTCGGCCTCCGCGGCCGGGTCGGCGCCCGCCTCCGCGGCGGCGAGGTCGCGGCCCGCGTCCTCGACGCGCGCCATGAGCTCCTCGTACGACGCCGCCCCGAAGCGGCGGCGGGCCTCCGCGATCCGGTCGAGATCCGCCTCGACCGCCTCGAGCCGCCCGGGCTCCGCCTCGAGCGACGCCAGGAACCCACGCAGGCTCGACGCAGCCTCCCGCAGCCGGACCAGCGCCTCGCCGAGCTCCGCCTCGACCGCCTCGAGCTCGGGCGCCAGATGCGTCACGGGCCCGAGCGCGCCGGCGGCGTGCGCCGTGAGCTCCGTCGCGCCCTCGCCGCTCTCGGGCGCCAGCGTCTCGGCGGCGCCTGCCGCGGCCGCCGCGAGCTCGGTCACGTGGCGGAGGCGCTCGCGTTCGGCCCGGAGCCGCTCCTGGTCGCCCGGACCGAGCCCCTCGGTGCGCTCGATGAGCTCGCGGAGCTCGGCGAGGTGCGCCTCACGGTCGGCCGCGGCGTCGGCGAGCTCGTCGCGCCGGCGGCGGGCCGCCGCGAACGTGCGCCAGGCGCGCCGGAGCCCCGCGCGGCGACGGAGCTGCTCGTCACCGGCGTACGCGTCGAGGACGTCCAGCTGGAACGCGGGCCGTGCCAGCCGCCGCTGCTCGAACTGCCCGGACATGGCGAGCAGCCGTTCGACGAGGAGCGCGAGCTCCTCGCGCGGCACGCTGCGCCCCCACGCGTAGGCCCGCGTGCGGCCGTCCGCGAAGACGCGCCGGGCCGCGACGAGCGTCGGCTCGTCGGCGGGCCGCAGCTCGGCGAGCGAGGCGAGCTCGGGATCGTCGAGGGCGCCCTCCGGCAGGTCGAGCTCCGCCTCGACGTACGCCTCCTCGGCGCCGGGGCCCACGTAGCCGGCGTCGCCGCGCGCACCGAGGAGCAGCCCGAGCGCCTGGGCGAGGATCGTCTTGCCGGCGCCGGTCTCGCCTGTGACCGCGTTCAGGCCGGGTGCGAACGCGAGGTCGGCCTCGCGGATGAGGACGAAGTTCTCGATCCGGAGCGAGCGGAGCATCGGACGGCTAGGGGAACACGTCGTGGTAGCGGCTGAAGAACGTGACGCCCGGGAGGAGCGCGAGCAGGCTCCGCTCGTCGCCGAGGCCGACGGAGAGCGTCCCGCCGGGCTCGAGCTCGGCCACGCGGTGACCGTCCGCGAGCACGGCGGCCGGCACGTCGGCCGTCCGATTCGTGATCCCGAGCGAGAGGCCGCGGGGGACGACGAACGGCCGCGCGTGGAGGGAGTGCGGGGCCACGAACGTGATCGCCATCGCGTCGAGGCCCCAGACGAGCACCGGGCCGCCGTTCGAGAGGTTGTACGCGGTCGACCCGGACGGGGTCGAGCAGATCATCCCGTCGCACGGCTGGACGCCGAGATCCTCCCCGCCGATCTCCCAGCCGAGCTCGACCATCCGTCCGAGCCGCGCGCTCGTGGCGACCGCGTCGTTGATCGCGTGCGTCGTCTCCCCGCCGGCCTCGATCGCGAGCGTCGCGAGCTCGACGACCGTGTACTCGCCCCGCAGGACCCGTGCGACGCCGTCGTCGAGCCCGTCGGCGTCGACGCTCGTCAGGAAGCCGACCCGGCCGAAGTTGACGCCGAAGACCGGGACGTCGGTCCCCATGTACGTGCGGAGCGCCCGCAGCATCGTGCCGTCCCCGCCGAGCACGATCGCGACGTCGGGGTCGCCGTCCGCCTCGACGAGCTCGACGCCCGCCTCCGCCGCGATCCGGCGCACCCGGTCGAGCGCGTCCCCGATCGTCGCCGGCTTGCCGTGCAGGACGACCGCCGCGCGGCGGACCGCCTCAGCCGACCGCGGCCGCGATCCGAGCATCGTCGATCTCCGCGGCGGCCGTTCCCGCCGCGAGGTAGAGGAAGAACTCGCGGTTGCCCTTCGGCCCGGGCAGCCCCGAGTCGGCCAGGCCCGCGACGTGGGCGTCCCACCCCGGGACGCGGTCGACGATCTCCCGGAGGACCCGCCGGTGGACGTCGGGGTCGCGCACGACGCCGCCCTTCCCCACGTCCGCCCGGCCCGCCTCGAACTGGGGCTTCACGAGCGCGAGCGCACGCCAGCCCGGCGCCGCACAGGCGAGGGCCGCCGGAAGCGCCTTGTCGAGGCCGATGAACGAGACGTCGCAGACGACGAACGCCGGCGCGAACGGCAGGGTGTCGCAGTCGAGGTGCCGGACGTTCGTGCGCTCGAGCACGGTCACGCGGGGATCGTCCCGGAGCCGGGGATGGAGCTGGCCGTACCCGACGTCCAGCGCGACGACGCCTGCCGCGCCCGCCTGCAGGAGGCAGTCGGTGAAACCACCGGTGGAGGCGCCGACGTCGAGACAGTCCTGACCCGTCACGTCGAGGCCGAACGCCGCGAGCGCGTTCGCGAGCTTCTCGCCCCCGCGGGAGACGAACCGCGCGCCCGGCTCCACCTCGAGCGCCGCCGCCTCGTCCACCTGCTCCCCCGCCTTCGCGTGGCCCCTGACGCGGCCGGCGAGCACGAGCGCCTGGGCCTGCGCGCGTGTCTCGGCCAGGCCCCGCTCGACCATGAGGACGTCCAGCCGCTTCTTCACGTCCGGCCAGGATAGTCGGCCGCGCCGCCGTCCCCGGCCCGGATTCCGCGCGCGCGGCGAATGGGCGCACATCCGATACGGCCGCGATAGGGTCCGCGACGTGCAGATCCTGGTCTGGTGGGCGTCGAACCTCGTCGCGCTCCTCGCGGCGGCCTGGCTCGTGGAGGGGATCAGCTACGACTCGATCTGGTGGCTCGTCCTCGCCGCGTTGATCTTCGGTGCGGTCAACCTGTTCCTGCGGCCGCTCATCATCCTCCTCGCGCTCCCGTTCGTGATCCTGACGCTCGGGATCCTGCTGCTCTTCATCAACGCGTTCATGATCTGGCTCACGGGCCTGCTCGTGCCCGACTTCGAGGTGGCGGACTTCTTCTGGGCGGCGGTCCTCGGGGCGCTCGTCATCTGGGCCGTGAACCTCGTGCTGTACGCGCTGCGCGGCGAGGCCCGCAAGGCCGGCCTCGTCAGCGACTGAGGGCGCGCAGGAGCGAGACGGGCTCCGCGAGGCCCCGGAGGGCGATCGCGCCGATCGGGTCGAACCGCGCGGCCTCCCCGGCCAGCTCGGCGACCGCGTCGCTCACGAGCACCTCGCTCGGGCGCGCGTAGTCGGCGATCCGCGCCGCGACGTTCACCGTGCTCCCGAAGTAGTCGCCGTCGCGGAAGACGACCGGGCCGGCGTTGATCCCGACCCGGGCCGGCGGGAGGCCGGTCTCGTTCGCGAGCATGATCAGGTCCAGGCCGCAGGCCACGGCGTTCGCCGGGTCGCGGAAGTGGAACATGACCCCGTCGCCGAGGAGCTTGACGGCCTCGCCGTCATGCGCCGTGGAGGCCCGCCGGACGAGGTCGGTCAACCCGATCGCCAGCTCTGCGGCGGCGTCGTCTCCCGCCTCTTCCGTGAGCCTCGCGTACCCGCCGAGGTCGAGGAACGCGATCGCCGGCGGGCGGGTCGGACGCGTCGGCGCGAACCCGGCGACGCGCATGGCCTCCTCGACCAGCTCGACCGACTCCTGGAAGATCGCCGTCTCGAGGTGGCGGGCGTAGAGCCAGGTGCGAAGCCGCGTCGACGCCTCCTGCATCGAGGCGGCGACCGGACCGATCCGTTCGAGGACGTCCGGAGGCGGCGCCCCCGCGGCGCGCATGCGGTCGATCACCCACGTGCGGAAGAACGCCACCTGCGACGCGGCCATCCGGCGCATGCCCTCGCCGAAGAACCGACTCGCGGCGACGATCGTGTCCCAGTCGAACCCGCCCATCCGGCGGAGCCGGCCACGCTCCTCGATCACGGCCGCGTCGTCGACGCGCAGCGGCGCGTCCGGGTCGAGCGCGCGGAGCGACCAGTTCGTCCAGAGCCGTTCGACGATCTCGAGCGGGACATCGGACTCCTCTGCGACCTCGCGCATCGTGCGCGGACCGAACGGCGACGCCGGCTCCGGGAACACGTCCTCGATGAAGCCGAGCGAGAGCGCGCCGGCCGCCACGGCCTTGCTCATGTCCTCGAGGGACAGCCCCGCCCCGTCGAGCGCGTCGGCGAGCCGGACCCGGTGGAGGTCCCGGTCCCGGTAGGGGTCGTCGCCCTCGCGCGGATCGAGGAGGCCGAGCTCGGCGAGGCGCTCGACACGCTCGAGCGTCGTGCCCGCGGCCTGCGCGAGCTCTTCGGGCGTCACGCGCGCCGGTCCCTGATCGTCTCGACGATGCCGGCGAGCACGCTCGTGTCCCCCGGCAGCGCGTCGAGGCGCTCGAGGACTCGCCCCCGCGCCTCGTCGGCCAGCTCGCGCGCCCGCTCGAGGCCGTGGAGCGAGACGTACGTCACCTTGCCCGCCGCCTCGTCCTTGCCCGCCGTCTTCCCCAGCTCCTCGCTCGTCGCGGTCGCGTCGAGCACGTCGTCCACGATCTGGAACAGGAGCCCGATCTCGGCGCCCGCGTCGGCCCAGCGCACGCGCTCGAGCTCGGGGACCCCCGCCACCGCGGTCGCGGTGAGGAGCGACGCCTGGATCAGCCTTCCCGTCTTCAGGGCGTGCAGGTGCGTGAGCTCGTCCTCGGCGAGCGGGCCGTCCTCGGTCACGTCGAGGTACTGGCCGCCGATCATCCCGAGCGTCGCGTCCGCGAGCACCCGCGCGACCTCGGGCGTGTCGTAGGCGAGCGCCTGGCGGAACGCCTCGGCGAGCAACGCATCGCCGGCGAGGATCGCGACGTCCTCGCCGAACCGGACGTGCGCGCTCGGCCGGCCGCGGCGCAGGTCGTCGTCGTCGAGCGCCGGCAGGTCGTCGTGGACGAGGCTGAACGTGTGCACGAGCTCGAGCGAGCAGGCGGCCGGCAGCAGGTCGTGGGGGTCGATCCCGAGCGCCTCGCCCGTCGCGAGGCAGAGCACCGGCCGGATCCGCTTGCCTCCCGCGAGGAGCGAGTAGCGGAGCGCCTCCTCGAGCTCGCCGAGGTCGTCCGAGAACGGGAGTTCCGCGAGCCGCGCCTCGACGAGGTCGCGCAGCTCGTCAGGCCGGTGCATCGTCGGGCGCCTCGCGGCGGAGCCGGTCGATCTCCCCCTGCACGTCGCGCGCCAGCTCGGACATCTCGGTGAGCCGCTCGACCGCCTGCTCCGGGTCGTCGACCGCCTCGAGCGCGGCGAGCGTCTCGTCGAGCCGGGCGAGCAGCTCCTGCAGGCGCTCGGCGGCGGGCTGTGCGTCGGGCGCGTCGGTCATGCGGCCTCCCTGGCGATTCTCCCGAGGATTCCGTTCACGAGCCTGGCCGCGTCGTCCGAGGCGTAGCGCTTCGAGAGACGCACGGCCTCGTCGATCACGATCTCCGGCGGCGGGTCGCCGCGGTCGAGCTCGAACAGCGCGACGCGGAGGATGTTGCGCTCGACCGCCCCGAGCCGCTCGGCCGGCCAGCCGGTCGACGCCGCGCTGAGCCGCGCGTCGAGGTCGGACGCCCGGCCGGCCACCCCGTCCGCCAGCTCGCGCGCGAACGGGTCGACGTCCCCTTCGTAGAGCGACCCGAGCGGCTCGCCCGTGACATCCCACTGGAAGAGGAGGAACACGGCCGTCCGCCGGGCCTCGCGCCGGCTCATGCGGCGGCCAGGCCGAGCCCGTCGGCCGCCTCGGCCAGGAACCCGGTCGTGTAGTCGCCGGAGCGGAAGGCGTCAGTCCCGAGCACCGCGAGCGCGAAGTCGCGGGTGGTCGGGACCCCCTCGAGCTCGAACTCGAGGAGCGCCCGCCGTGCCCGCGCGAGCGCGGCGTCGCGGTCCTCCGCCCAGACGATCACCTTCGCGACGAGCGAGTCGTAGAAGGGTGGGATCCGGTAGCCCTCGACCACGTGCGTGTCGACGCGGACGCCCGGGCCGAGCGGTGCCGCGAAGTACGTCACGGTACCGGGGGCCGGCATGAAGTCGCGCAGCGGATCCTCGGCGTTGATCCGGAACTCGATCGCATGGCCGTTCAGGTCGACCCGGCCCGTCGCGGGCAGGTCGCGGCCGGCCGCCACGTCGAGCTGGGCGCGCGCCAGGTCGATCCCCGTGAGGAGCTCCGTGACCGGGTGCTCGACCTGGAGCCTCGTGTTCATCTCGATGAAGTAGAAGCGCTTCTGGGCGTCGACCAGGAACTCGATCGTGCCGGCGCTGCGGTAGTCGATCGCCTCGCACGCGTGCCGGGCGGCGTCCTCCATCCGCGTGCGGAGCTCCGGGGTGACGGCGGGCGACGGCCCTTCCTCGATCAGCTTCTGGTGCCGGCGCTGGATCGAGCAGTCGCGCTCGCCGAGCGTGAGCACCCCGCCCCGCCCGTCGCCGAGCACCTGGATCTCCACGTGCCGCGCGCCGACGACCGCCTTCTCGACGTAGAGGGACGGGTCGGAGAAGGCCGACTGCGCCTCCGCCGCGGCGGTACGGAACGCGCCGTCGAGGTCGTCCGGGTCGGTCACGAGCCGCATGCCCCGCCCGCCGCCGCCGGCCGCCGCCTTGAGGAGGAGCGGGAAGCCGATCTCCCCCCCGAGCGTGCGGGCGGACTCGAGCGTGGCGGGGCCGTCGGAGCCCGGGACGAGCGGCAGCCCGGCCGCGGCGACCGTCTCCTTCGCGCGCACCTTGTCGCCCATCGTGTCGATCGTCTCGGGGGTCGGACCGACGAAGACGAGGTCGTTGTCCTCGCAGGCCCGGGCGAACCCCGCGTTCTCGGCCAGGAAGCCCCAACCCGGATGGACGGCGTCACAGCCGGTGGTCGTCCCAGCGGCCACGAGCGAGTCGATCCGGAGGTAGCTCTGCGCGGGCGGCGGCGGCCCGATGTGGACGGCGCGGTCGGCCAGGCGCACGTGCAGCGAGTCGCGGTCGGCGGTCGAGTAGACGGCGACCGTCTCGAGCCCCGCCTCGCGGCAGGCCCGGATGACCCGGACGGCCACCTCCCCGCGGTTGGCGACGAGCACGCGCTTCACGCCGGCACGCTTTCGGCGCGCTCCCGTGTCCCACGCGTGCGGATGTTCGCGTTACGCTCGAAGCGGTGGGTGGCGAGCGGCCGGCCCCGGGGCGAGAGCATCGTTCGACCTCCTAGAACGCGTCCAGCGGGCGGCCGTTCAGGGGCTCGAGCTCGAACAGGACCTGCCCGTACTCGACCGCCTGCTCGTTTTCGACGAGGATCCGGCGGACGCGCGCCTCCTGCTCCGCCTTGATCTCGTTCATGAGCTTCATCGCCTCCAGGATGCAGAGCGTCTGGCCGACCCCGACCGCGTCGCCGACCTCGACGAACGGCGCCGCGCCAGGCTCGGGCGCGCGGTAGAACGTCCCGACCATCGGCGACTCGACGACGATCGTGTCGTCGGCGGGCGGCGGCAGGGGCGCGTCGGTCACGGCCGGCTCCTCGGCCGCGGCCGGAAGCGGCACGCTCACCCGAGACG
>Ga0210115_1000021_pt1 | contig 32747 bp, 34 predicted proteins | sample MayberryNW_TuleB_2_FD_185526 | JGI IMG/M metagenome (GOLD analysis project Ga0210115, IMG submission 185526) | Wetland microbial communities from San Francisco Bay, California, USA, that impact long-term carbon sequestration - MayberryNW_TuleB_D2... | ecosystem: Environmental > Aquatic > Marine... | reverse complement strand
CCTGCTCGTAGATCTCCTGGCGGGAAGCTGCCATGCGCTCTCCTAGCTCTCCTTCCGACCCCCGAAATGGACGCCGGATGGTACCACGGTCTCCTGCGGACGCTCTCCGGGCTCGGCGAGGCGGGCGGCAAGGCGCCCGACCACGTGCCCCTCGGCTCCCCGAGCGCCCAGCCGGATCGCGTTCGCCACGGCCGTTCGGGACGAGCTTCCGTGGGCGATGACGACGAGACCGCGCAGGCCCAGGAGGTACGCGCCGCCGTACGTGTCGGGGTCCAGCCGGGCGCGAAGCGTTCGCGCCGCCGGCCGGATCAGCAGCCCGCCCAGCTTGCTCCGCAGGCTCGACCCGAGCGCGTCGCGGAGGGCGCCCATCGCGGTTCCGATGCCGCCCTCGAGGGTCTTGAGCGCAACGTTGCCGGTGAAGCCGTCGCAGACGACCACGTCGGCGGCGGCCGCGAGGAGGTCGCGGCCCTCCACGTTCCCGATGTAGTTGAGCCCGCTCGGGACGAGGAGGCCGTGCGTCTGGCGGACGAGCCGGTTCCCCTTGTCCGGCTCCTCGCCGATCGAGAGCAGCCCGACGCGGGGGGTCGGTATTCCGAGCGCCTCCTCGGCGAAGACGGAGCCCATGTGCCCGAACTGGACGAGGTGCTCGGGGCGCGCGTCGGCGTTCGCGCCGCCGTCGATGAGCACGGTTGGCCCGTTCGGGCCGGGGAGCGGGATCGCGATCGCCGGCCGGTGGACGCCCGGGAGGCGGCCGATCTCGACGAGCCCGGCGGCGAGAAGGGCTCCCGTGTTGCCCGCGGAAAGCGCGACGTCCGCCTTCCCCTCCTTGACGGCGCGGCATACCGCGAAGAGCGAGCTCGCGCGCTTGTGTCGCGCGGCCTCACCGGGCTTCTCCTCCATCGCGACAACGTCGGGCGCGTGGACGACCGTCAGTCCGTCGGCGAGCGGGGCGATCTCGTCCGCGCGGCCGTAGAGGGTCGGCTCGATCTCGTCGCCGCGCGCCTCGAGCGCGCCCGCGACGATCTCCTCGGGGGCGCGGTCGCCGCCCATCGCGTCCACGGCGATGCGGACGGGGCGGCCCGTCACGGAGCTAGGGGATCGGGCTCCGAAGCGGCTCGACCTCGCGGCCCCGGTAGGTGCCGCAGGTCGGGCAGACCTGGTGCGGGCGCTTCGGCTGGTGACACTGCGGGCACTCGACCACGACCGGCGTCGAGAGCTTGTGCGTCGCGCGGCGCTTGTCGCGCCGGGACTTCGAGGTCTTTCGCTTCGGGACGGCCATGAGCGCGCGGATTGTACCTACAGGCGGTTGCGCAGCTCGCCGAGGGCAGCCCAGCGCGGATCGGGCTTCGCGTCCTCGTGCTCGTGCGGCGCGCGGTTCAGGTCGCCACCGCACGTCGGACAGAGCCCCGCGCAGTCTTCCCGGCAGAGGATCTTGTCCGGCAGCGCGAGCGCGACCGCGTCGCGGGCCCAGCGTGAGAGGTCGATCACGTCGTGCTCGAGGTACGGGGTTTCGAGCTCTTCGTCCCCGCCCGGGTCGCTCGCCTGGTACTCGCGGGCATGGATGTGGGTCTTCACCTCGGTGTCGCTCAGGCAGCGGAAGCACGGCCCGGCGAGGCGGGCCTCGAGGTCGAGCTCGAGGACGAGGCCGCCCGAGGTGCGCGTGAGCAGCACGGTCGCGTGCGGCTCGGCCGGGTCAGGCGCGTACGGCTGGCCGCCGATCGTGAGCGGCTCGAGCTCGACGTCGCGGACGCCGGTCCACTGCTCTCCCGGCCGGAGACGGATGCTGCGGAGGTCCAGGGTGGTCACGAGGCGAGGGTAGCAACGCGGTTCCGGGCCGCCGGCCGGCGCCGGCCCCGTGGACGGATCGACACGCGCTCGACACGATCCGTGACAGACACGCGCGCAGTTCGGGCTTAGCCTGAGCGGCGAGTAGGGGGCGGGTCGGGACCCGAAGTCAGACCCGCGCGCGAGTACTGAGAGCCGCGCGTCCACGCTGCGGAAGCCGGCGGGGTGACGGCTGGGCTCAGGTGACGGTCTCGTCCGTGACGCCGGCCATCACGGACTCCTGCGAGCGCTCGTGGAGGCGCTCCCGGCCGCGGCGGACAGCGCCGAGGAACTTGTCGAGGTTGACCTCGAGCGTCGACAGGATCGAGTCGGCCCAGTCCTCCATCTCGAGTCGCGTCTCGCGTGCCTGCCGGCGCGCGTCCTCGACGATGTCCTGGGCCTGGCGCTCGGCGAGCTTCACGATCTCGGTCTGGGACGCCTCGCGCACGGCCTGCTCGCGAGCCTCGCCCAGGATGCGGTCGCTCTCGCGCTTCGCCTCGGCCAGCATCTCCTGGCGCTCCTTCACGATCCAGCGGGCCTGCTTGATCTCCTCGGGGATCGTCGCGCGCATCTGGTCGAGGATGTCGTAGATCTCCTCGCGGTCGATCCGGACCTGGTCCGTGAGGGGCACGGCCTTCGCGTTGTGCACGAGGTCGTCGAGCTTGTCGATGAGTACGAGAACGTCCATAAGCCCAGTCTACTTGCGGGAACTCGAGGCCGGATACTTCTCCGCGAACCGCCGCGCGACCGCCGCCGGAACGAGGTTCTCCACGGTTCCGCCGAACGATGCAATTTCCTTCACCCCGCTGGAGGAAAGAAAACTCCATTGCGCGCTCGACATGAGGTAGAGCGTCTCGATCTCGGGGGCGAGCTTGCGGTTCAGGTGCTGCATCTGCAGCTCCCACTCGAAGTCGGAGACCGCGCGCAGTCCCTTCACGAGCGTCTTCGCGCCGACCCGGCGCGCGAACTCGACCACGAGCTCCGAGAACACCTCGACGTCGACGTTCGGGAGATCCGAGACCGCATCCTCGAGCAGCTCGACCCGCTCCTGGACGGAAAAGAGCGGCTGTTTGTGCTGGGGCTCGCGAACGACGCCGACGACGACGCGGTCGAAGATCGTCGCGGCGCGCTCGATGATGTCCAGGTGGCCGAACGTGACCGGGTCGTACGCACCGGGGCAGACCGCCGTCAGCGGATCGGGGGTCACGCGGGCGCCTCGAAGACCGTGACGCGCGTCGAGCCGTAGCGCCGGCTCGTCCGGACCGGGAGCGGCAGCTCGGGCTCCTCCCGGGCGTCGGACTCGACGACCACGATCCCGCCGGGCTCGAGCACCGCAGGCAGATGGCGGCCGAGTGCGGGCAAAAGTCCTGCTAGTTCGCGGTACGGGGGATCCACGAGCACGAGATCGTAACGCCTGCCGGCCGCCGCTTCGGCCGCGAGCACCCGCGTGGCCTCGCCGCGGAGAACGGTCGCACCGGTCAGGCGCAGCTTGTCCAGGTTGCGCTCGACCGCCGCGACCGCCTCGCGGTCCGCGTCGACGAAGACGGCGGCGAGGGCGCCGCGGGAGAGCGCCTCGAGGCCCATCGCGCCCGAGCCCGCGAAGAGGTCGAGCACGCGGGCGCCCTCGACGGACGGCCCGACGAGGTTGAAGACCGCCTCGCGCTGACGGTCGCCGGTCGGACGCGTGTCACGCCCCCGCGGCGCGACGAGGCGGTGTCCCTTACGCGAGCCCGCGATGATCCGCATCGGCAAAGAGCCGGTCGGCCTCGGCGGCGAGCGTGCCGTCCTCGGGAGCGAGCTCGGGAATCCAGGCGCGCGCCCGCGCGATCAGGCCCCGGTCGCGGGCGAGGTTGGCGAAGCGCAGATCCGGGAGCCCGGACTGCCGCGTTCCGAGCAGCTCGCCCTCGCCGCGCAGATCGAGGTCGACCTCGGCGAGCGCGAAGCCGTCGTTCGTGTCGACGAGCGCCTGCAAGCGCCGGGCGGCCGCCTCCGTGAGCTCCTCCCGGGGCCGCGAGACGAGCAGGCAGTACGACTGCTCGGCGCCGCGTCCCACCCGCCCGCGAAGCTGGTGGAGCTGGGCCAGGCCGAACCGGTCGGCCTCCTGGACGATCATGATCGTCGCGTTCGGGACGTCGACGCCGACCTCGATCACGGTCGTCGCGACGAGGACGTCGAGCTCGCGCCGCGTGAACGCCTCCATCACGGCGCGGCGCTCGGCGGTCGGCAGCTTCCCGTGCAGGCAGCCGACCCGGAAGCCGCGCAGCTCCGCCCGACGGAGCCGCTCCGCCTCGGCCTCGGCGGCGCGGGCCTCGGTCGTCTCCGACTCGGAGACGAGCGGGCACACGACGTACGCCTGGCGCCCGTCCTCGAGGTGACGGCGCAGACGCGTGTAGGCCTCGCCGCTGCGCTCGTGGCCGACCCAGCGCGTCGTGACCGGCTTGCGGTCGCGCGGCGGGCGGGCGATCTCGGTCACGTCCAGGTCGCCGTACACCGTCTGGGCGAGCGTCCGTGGGATGGGAGTCGCGGTCATGTGCAGGATGTGCGGCACGTGCTCGGTCTCACCGGCGAGCGCGCGCCGCTGCTCGACCCCGAACCGGTGCTGCTCGTCGACGACCGCGACCGCGAGCGACCGGAACGCGACGTGCTCCTGGATCAGCGCGTGCGTCCCGACGACGAGCTGCGCGTCGCCGCCCGCAACGGCCTGCCGCGCCGCCGCGTGCGCCTTCGCCGGCAGCGAGCTCGTCAGGAGCACCACGTGCACCCCGAGCGCGCTCGCGTAGCCCTCGACGGTGAGAAAGTGCTGCTCGGCGAGCGTCTCGGTCGGCGCCATGAGCGCGCCCTGGTGACCGTTCTCGACCGCCCTGAGCAAGGCGTGGAGCGCGACGACCGTCTTGCCGGACCCGACGTCGCCCTGGAGGAGCCGCTGCATCGGCACGTCCCCGGCCAGGTCGCGGTCGAGGTCGCGGATCGCGGACTCCTGCTCGGGCGTATAGGCGAAGGGCAGGAGCTCGCGGAAGCGGGCCACCAGCTCGCCGGGCTCCCCGAGCGCGGGCGCGACGGCGCCCTGCTCGGCTGCCAGGCGCCGGCGTGCCAGTCCGACGAGCAGCACGAGCAGCTCCTCGAACGCGAGCCGCTCCCGGCCCCGCTCGGCGTCCCCGTGATCGCGGGGGCGGTGCGCGGCACGGAGCGCGTCGGCACGGAGCGGCAGACCCTCCTCGTCGCGGACCCGTGCGGGCAGCGGATCCGGAAACCAGCGCGCCAGCGCGAGCGCCGCCTCGGAAAGCTCGCGCAGCTTCGCGGTCGAGAGCTCCTCGCTGGCCGGGTACAGGGGAACGAGGCCGAGCGTGTGGAGGCCGGCGCCCCCGTCGTCCCGCTCGTGGCGGTCGACGCGGAAACTCTGCGGCCCGTACCCCTCGCCCTCCAGCCGGCCGTGCAGGAGCACGCGCGTGCCCGGCGGCAGCTGGTCGACGAGCCAGGCCTGGTTGAACCACACCGCCGTGACGGTGTTCCCGGCGTCGTCGCGGACGCTCGCCTGGACGATCCTCAGGTTGCGGCGGCGCGTCGGCCGGAGTCCGATCCGCTCGACCGTGCACCGGACGGTCGCCTCGCCGCCCGCGAGGAGCTGATCGAAGCCCTGCGCTTCGCTCCAGTCGAGGAAGCCGCGCGGGAGGTGCTCGGCCACGTCCCGGACGGTGCGCAGGCCGAGCTTCGCGAGCCGTTCGGCGATCTTCGGGCCGACGCCCGGGAGCGTGGAAACCGGCGCGGCCGGGTCGATCCGCCTGCGCGCTCCGGGGGCGCCTTGGTCCAGCCCGGCAAAGCCGGCTCGAGCCGGACGGGTGGTCACCGCGACGACCAGGACGGCTCGAGTATCGGCCGGGGAGCGGACGGCATGGCCGCATTGTCGCGGCACGCGCCGATCACAGCGGGAGCGCCTCGGAGTAGAAAAGTTCAACAAACATTTGACACCGACGTCCGTGTTTGGCTAAGTTCTGTGCAATGTCTGTCGAGAGAAGGAGTTACCAATGACCCGGATCTTCGCGCTTGCCCTGCTGCTCGTCTCGCTCACGGTCGCCGTTGCCGCCTGCGGCGGAAACGACGACGAGGCCGCCTCCACGCCCGCCGAGACCGCGGCGGCGATGACCGACGAGGGGGCCGCGACCTCGGCCGAGGCGACGATCGTGGACACCGCCGTCGCGGCGGGCGACTTCACGACGCTCGTCTCGCTCGTGCAGGAGGCCGGCCTCGCCGACGAGCTCTCCGGCGCGGGCCCGCTTACCGTGTTCGCCCCGACCGACGAGGCGTTCGCGGCCGTGCCGGCCGACACGCTCGAGCAGCTCCGCTCCGACCCCGAGGCGCTGCGCAACGTCCTCCTCTACCACGTCGTCGAGGGCGCCGTCACCGCCGACCAGGTCGTCAACCTCGACTCGGCCCCGACGCTCGCCGGCTCCGACCTCGCGTTCGAGACGGACGGAGACGCCGTGCTCGTGGACGGCGCCACCGTCGTCCAGCCGGACATCATGGCGTCGAACGGCGTCATCCACGTCGTGGACGCCGTGCTCATCCCGGCGCGCTAGTGGACGATCGGCTCCGGCGCGGCGTGCGCGCCGCGCCGGAGCGCTAGCGCTCGTCCTCCCAGTAGTCCGCGGGCTCGATCCGTCCGATTACGCCGAGGCCCCGGAAGCTGAGCTTCCCCGACCGCGGGTAGTAGGCGATGTCCCCCGGCTCGCGCGTCCCGTAGGCGAGGAGCGTGAGGCCCGGCTCGCCCGCGCGGAAGGCGTGCGCCACACGGGTCGCCGCCGGGCACGAGACGACGCTGCCGCGCCGCACCGGATGCTCGTCCTCACCCACGACGGCGACGCCCTCGCCGTCCAGGACGACGAAGAGCTCCTCCTCGAGCGAGTGCACGTGCGGGGGCCAGTTCAGCTTGCCCGGCGGGATGACGACGTGCTCGATCCCGCTGCGTAGCGACCCGGCGGCCGAGCCGAGGTCCCGGCGGCGGTGGGCGACGCTCTCGCCCGCGTTTTCCTTCGCCTCCACGGCCTCGAGGTTCACGATCGTTGCGGGCCGCTCCGCCCGGAGCGGGAAGTCCGCCGGGCCCGCCACGGCCTCGCGCGTCCACGGGTGGTTCTCCTCCCCGCCCGTCTCGACCCACGTCGCGCCGAGCCACGCGACGCCCGCGCGGGGCAGGTACGTGGCTGCGTCGGCGTAGGTCCGCATGCCGAATGCGAGGACCTCGAGACCCTCGGGGCCCGCGTGCAGCGTGTGCGCCTCCTCGAGTGCGAGGTGGACGAGGCAGTCGCCCGGGCCGACCGGGTAGGCGCCGGTGTCGTCGTCGCCGCGCCAGAGGACGGCGTGGCCGGAGCCGCCGAGGACGAAGAAGATCTCCTCCTCCGCGCCCTCCAGGTGGAGCGGCGTCGACCACATGCCGGGGTCGATCTCGACGCGCTGGAGCCCGACCGTGACCGAGCCGGCCGCCGCGCCCAGGTCGCGCCAGGAGCCGGCGATGTGGCCTCGCTCGCGCCGGACCGGCTCGACGTCGTCCCAGTGCCCGACGGGCGGCATGGCTGGAGCTTATGCGTCGTCGTCGAACCAGAAGACGCCGAGCGTCCCGGGGCCGCCGTGCGTGCCGATCACCGGGCCGAGCTCGCCCTTGATCTCGACGGACGCGAGCGGCCGGGCCGCCCGCATGCGCGCGAGGAGATCCTCGGCCGCGACCGGGTCGGCCGCGTGGGCGACGCCGATGCGCAGGCTCTCGCGGTCGGCGGTCGCCTCGGTGAAGATCGCCTCGAGCTCGGCGAGGGACTTGGCCCGCCCGCGGACGCGCTTGATCGGCTCGACCTCCCCGTCGCGGATCGCGAGGATCGGCTTGACGCTCAGGAGCTCGCCGGCGAGCCCGGCCGCCTTGCCGACTCGCCCGCCGCGGACGAGGTAGTCGAGCGTGTCGACCGTGAAGAGGATCCCGGCCTCGCGCCGGAACCGGTCGACGAGCGCCTCGAGCTCGGCCTCGTCCGAGCCGCGCTCGAGCCGCCGCTGGATCGACTCGGCGAGGATCGCCTGCCCGCAGACGCTCCGCGAGTCGAAGACGGTCACGCGGTCTCCCCCGGCCTGCTCGGCGGCGAGGCGTGCGCTCTCGACCGTGCCCGAGAGCTTCCCGGAGATGAGGACGCAGAGGATGCGCTCGTAGTCCGCGAGCCCCTCGAACGCCTGCGTGAAGTCGGCCGGCGTCGGCTGCGAGGTCTGGGGCGACGTGCTCGAGGCCTGGAGCCGCTCGTAGAAGGCGCGTGGCGTCAGGTCGACGTGATCGCGGAACGTCTCGTCGCCGAAGCGGACGTAGAGCGGCACGAGGCGCCAGTTGGGATGGCGAGCCTGGGGATCGGGGATGTCCGCGGTCGAGTCGAGGACGACCGCGGTGTTCTCAGACGAGAGACGCACCGCGGGGCGCAGCGCTGCGGACGGCCCTGATGATCTCCTCGAGCTCCGAGTCCTTCGTGAGGCAGGTGACCGCACCCGCCTCGAGCAGCGCGTCGAGCTCGCCGTCGTCGGCGGTCGCCGTCAGGACGACGACGGCAGCGCGCGAGCACGCCGTGATCGCCGCGGTGGCCTCGACCCCGTCGAGCTCCGGCAGCCGGTAGTCCATGAGCACGACGTCCGGATCGAGCGCCTCGCACGCGAGAGTCGCCGAGCGACCGTCCCCGACCGCGCCGACCACCTCGAGGTCCGGGACGAGGCCGAGCATGAGCTCGAGCGCCTCCCGGAAGACCTCGTTGTCCTCCACGAGGAGGACGCGGACGGGCGGGGCATTTTCCACAGACCGGAAGTATCGGCAAAAAAACGGCTGTGGAAAAGGGCGACTTGCCTGCTACTCGGCCCCGAAGAGCAGGGGATAGTGCGGCTGGCCGCCGTCGTGCACGTCCACTTCGAGCTGTGGATGCCGCTCTGAGACCTCCGCGAGGAGAGGCTCGACGTCCGGCGCCTCGTCGCCGACGAGCACCGTGAGGACGTCCGGCTTTCCGGCCAGGAGGCGCTCGAGGACGTCCCTCGCCGCGGGCCCGGCCTCCGCTGCGGCCGCGACGGCCTGCCCGTCGACGAGCCCGAGGTACTCGCCTTCGCGTACCTCGAGTCCGTCCAGCGAGGCGTTGCGCGAAGCCCGCGTGACGGCGCCGGTCCGGACCGCCTTCGCGGCCTCCCCCATCGCGGCGGCGTTCTCGGACCCGGCCGCGGTCGCGTCGAACGGGACGAGCGCGGCCAGCCCCGCCTGCATCGAGTGCGTCGGCACGACGATCGCGGGCTTGGAGGCCGCCGCGGCCGCCTGCTCGGCCGCGAGGACGACGTTCTTGTTGTTCGGGAGCACCACGACGTCGTCCGCCGGTGCCGCCTCGATCGCGGCCAGGAGCTGGGAGGTGGCGGGGTTCATCGTCTGGCCGCCCTCGACGACGACGGCAGCGCCGAGCCCGCGAAACAGCCGCTCGTTTCCGGCGCCGGCGCACACGGCGACGACGGCGGAGCGCCGAGCGCCGTTCCCGGTCGCGGCCGTGAGGCGCGTCTCGCGCTGCGCCGTCTGGACGTGCATGTTCTTGATGTCGACCTCGTCGAGCACGCCCACCGTCGCGCCGAGCGAGAGAGCGCGTCCCGGGTCGTCCGTGTGGAAGTGCACCTTGACGGCCCCGGGGGCGCCGACCACGAGCAGCGAGTCGCCGAACGCGCCGAGCTCGCGCTCGAGCCGCGCCGGGTCGACGTTCTCGCCCTCGACGTAGAAGCTCGTGCAGTAGGTGTAGCGCGAGAGCTCGAGGTGGAGCGCCTCGACGGGCAGAGAAGCATCCAGGATCGGCGCCTCGGGGAGCGGCTCGCCGCGGACGTGGGCTGTGATCCCGCGAACGAGCTCGAGCAGCCCCGACCCGCCGGCATCGACGACCCCCGCCCGGCGAAGCGCGTCGAGCTGGTCCCTGGTCGCGGCGAGCGCGACCTCGCCGTGCGCCATGACCTCGGCGAGCGCGTCCCCGGCCGCCGTCTCGGGCGCAAGCGCCTCGGCCCGCTGCGCCAGCTCGCGCGCGACCGTGAGGATCGTTCCCTCCTGCGGCTCGCGGACGGCCGCGTACCCCGCGTCGGCCGCCGCCCGAAGCGACCTCGCCACGACCGGCGTGTCGACCGGGCCGTCCCCTGCGAGCACCTCCGCCGTGCCGCGGATGAGCTGGGAGAGGATGACGCCGGAGTTGCCGCGGGCGCCCATGAGGCAGGCCCGCGTGACCTCGTGCGCGACCTCCTCCCGGGTGGTCGCGCGGGAGGTGCCGAGCGCATCCCGTACTGCGCGCACGGTGAAGGTCATGTTCGTGCCCGTGTCCCCGTCCGGGACCGGGAAGACGTTCAGGTCGTCGATGCGCGCCCGGCTCGCCTCGAGCGCAGCGAGCGCGGCGCCGACCAGCTCCCGCGCGGCGCCTAGAGCGCCTTCTGGACCTTGCCGGCCTTGAGGCATCGCGCGCAGACGTAGCTCCGGCGCGCGACGCCGTCCACGAGGATGCGCACCCGCTGGAGGTTCGGGTTGAAGCGGCGTCTCGTCGCCACCATCGAGTGGCTTCGGTTGTTCCCGAAGGACGGGGCCTTCCCGCACACTGCGCAGACCTTGGACATCGGCGAGGGAGTGTAGCGAACGCCCGCCGCTACGCCTGGCCGGGTGCCGGCGGCCCCGGCCGGCCGGCGGGCGCGGCCGGCGGCGGCGGCGAGGCCACGCGGCGCAGGCGGGCGAAGACATCGGCCATCTCGAGCGCCGACCGGGCCGCCTCGGCGCCCTTGTTGTCCTCGCCCTCGCGGGATCGCGCCTCGGCCTGCTCGCGCGTGTCGCAGGTGAGGACGCCGAACGACACCGGGACGCCGGTCTCGAGCGCGGCCAGCTGGAGTCCGCTCGCTGCTTCCTGCGCGACGTAGTCGAAGTGGGGCGTCTCGCCGCGGATCACGCAGCCGAGCGCGACGATGCACTGGTAGCGGCGCGTCCGGGCGAGCGCGACGGCTCCGAGCGGCAGCTCGAACGCGCCGGGCACCTGGAGGACCTCGATCCGATCCCGCTGGACGCCGGAGCGCACGAGCGCCTCGACGGCGCCGTCCAGCAGGCGCGTGGTGATCTCGCCGTTGAAGCGCGCGACGACGATCCCGACGGAGCGGCGCACGCCGTTCGGCACGCCGACGAAGGCCTGGAGCTCGGCGGGGATCTCGAGCCGGCCGGGCGCGTGCTCCGGCTGGCCGTCCTCCGTCACCCGGAGCGCTTCGGCGCCCTCGATGCGGCTGTCGGGGCCCTCGCTCACCCGCGCGGCTCCTCGAAGCGCTGCTCCTGGTGGTGCAGCCGGTGGCCGAGCTTGTCGCGCTTCGCCTCGAGGTAGCGGCGGTTCTCGGCGTTCGGGGAGATCTCGATCGGAACCTGTTCGACGACGCGCAGGCCGAAGCCCTCGATGCCCGTGATCTTGCGCGGGTTGTTCGTCAGGATGCGGATGGTCGAGAGGCCGAGGTCGGCCAGGATCTGGGAGCCGATCCCGTATTCTCGCGCGTCGGCCGGAAAGCCGAGCTCGAGGTTCGCCTCGACGGTGTCGAGCCCCTCCTCCTGGAGCTCGTACGCCCTGAGCTTCGGGAGGAGCCCGATGCCGCGGCCCTCCTGGGCCATGTAGAGCAGCACGCCGCGCTCCTCCGCGCCGATCCGCACGAGCGCCTGCTCGAGCTGCTCGCCGCAGTCGCAGCGGAGCGAGTGAAAGACGTCGCCGGTCAGGCACTCGGAGTGGACGCGGACGAGGACGCTCTCCCGCCCGTCCACCTCCCCCTTCACGAGGGCCACGTGGTGCTTGCCCGTCAGCGTCTCGCGGAACGCCACGGCCGTGAACTCGCCGTAGGCCGTGGGCAGGCGGACGGCCGTCGCGCGCTCGACGAGCTTCTCCGTGCGGCGGCGGTACTCGATCAGGTCGGCGACCGTCACCATGGTCAGGCCGTGCCGCTCGCAGTACGGGACGAGGTCGTTCACGCGGGCCATCGTCCCGTCGTCGTTCATGATCTCGCAGACGACCCCCGCCGGGTTGAGGCCGGCGAGGCGCGCGAGGTCGACCGCGGCTTCGGTCTGGCCCGACCGCTGGAGCACGCCGCCCGGCTTGGCGCGGAGCGGGAACGTATGGCCCGGCTGGACGAGATCGCGCGGGCCCTTGCTCGGATCGATCGCGACCTGGATCGTGCGCGCGCGGTCGTGCGCCGAGATGCCGGTCGTGATCCCCTCGCGGGCCTCGACCGAGACGGTGAAGGCCGTGCCGTACGGCGTCTCGTTCTCGTGCGTCATCGGCGGCAGGCGAAGCTCGTCGCAGCGCTCGGGCGTCAGGCAGAGGCAGATGAGCCCGCGCCCGTGGGTGGCCATGAAGTTGATCGCCTCGGGGGTGGCGAACTGGGCCGCGATGGTCAGATCGCCCTCGTTCTCGCGGTCGGCCGCATCGACGACGACCACGAACTTGCCGCGGCGGATGTCGTCGATCGCCTGCTCGATCGGCGCGAAGGGCGTGGTCTTCACCTCGAGTGGGGTCTCGCCGGACACGAACTAAGGGTAACGCGGTCAGTCGGGGCGGCCGCGGGCCTCCAGCAGGCGCTCCACGTGCTTGGCAAGCACGTCGGCCTCGACGTTGACCTCGTCACCCGGCTCGAGGCCCCCGAGCGTGGTGGCCGCGAGCGTGTGCGGAACGAGGGCGATCGCGATCCGCGCGCCCTCGACGGAGGCGACGGTCAGGCTGACGCCGTCGACCGCGATCGAACCCTTCTCGACGCAGAGGCGCTCGAGCCCGCGGGGGAGCTCGAGCGCGAGGCGGGCGCCGTCTCCCTCCGGTTCGAGGGCGACCACGCGGGCGACGCCGTCGACGTGACCCTGGACGACGTGCCCCCCGAGCGGCTCACCGGCCCGGAGCGCAGGCTCGAGGTTGACCGCCGCCCCCGGCGCGAGATGCGCGAGCGCCGAGCGGTCGAGCGTCTCGGGGACGGTGTCGAAGGCAAGCGTCCCGTCCGCCGCCTCGACGGCCGTAAGGCAGACGCCGTTCACGGACACGGAGTCGCCGATCGCGGTGCGGGCGGCCGTGTCCGGGGCGCGCACGGTCAGCCGCGCCCCGCCCTCGCGCGCCTCGAGCGAGGCCACCTCGCCCAGCTCGCGGACGATTCCCGTGAACACGGCGGACACGATACGCGGCGCCGGATCGCCCGTCGGCCGCGAGCGCGCTGGTGCAACGCGCGACGTGCCCGCTTTCGGCCACGGCCCGCCGAGCATCCGGTCCGCACGCGGCCGGCGTGATTCCGGCGCACAGCCGGCACGAAGCGGCACGGACATGGGACACGAACGCCGATAGCGTTCGTGTTGGGGCGTGTGCTCCCCCCGTTGGGGGCGCGTGCGCGCGTGTACCCGGATGCCGGCTCTCCGTTCGGATGCGGCTCGTTCGAATGCGGCTCTCTGTCGCGAGGGCTCCGCCCGCACGTGCGGAGCCGCGCGAGGGGCCCGAGGTTCGCTTCGCTCAGATCCGGTGGACGTACGCGGTCAGCACGAGGTCGTCGCCGCTCCGCGCGACCTCGAGGCCGTCCAGCCCGACCGCCTCCGCGAGCGTGCTCGCGCCGGGGCCCGCGAAGAGCGGCGGAGCGTCGTCGCCGCCGACGAGCTTCGGCGCGAGGAAGAGCACGACCTTGTCGATCAGGCCCGCCCGCAGGAACGCCCCCGCGAGCGTGGGCCCGCCTTCGAGGAGCAACGACTGGACGCCCTCCCCGGCGAGGCGCGACAGCGCGGTCGGCAGCGGCTCCGCGACCAGCTCGAGCTCTGACCCCTCCGGCAGCGGACCCGAGCCGAACGCGAGCCGCCGCGGCTGGGTGGCCGCGCCGACCTCGCGCGCCGTCAACGCAGGGTTCTCGGCCCGCACGGTGCCCATGCCAACCCCGACGGCGTCCGACGCGGCGCGCAGCTCGTGCACGCGCCGGCGGCTCTCCTCGCCGGATACCCAGCGGGCGTCCCCGCCGGCCGCGGCGAGCCGGCCGTCCAGCGTCATCGCCGCCTTGTAGGTCACGAACGGCCGCCCCTCGGCGATCCACACCCGCCAGGCCTCGTTCTGGCGCCGCGCGCGCTCGGCGAGATCGGACTCCGCGTGGTCGACGGACACCCCCGCGCCCTGCAGGAGCGCCAGCCCGCGGCCGGCCACCTCCGGATTCGGATCGTCTGCCCCGACGACCACACGCCCCACGCCGGCGGTCGCGATCGCCTCGGCGCACGGGGGCGTCCGGCCGTGGTGGGAACACGGTTCGAGCGTCACGTAGAGGGTCGCGCCGCGCGCGCGCTCCCCGGCCGCCTCGAGGGCGGCGACCTCGGCGTGCGGGCCGCCCGCCCGCTCGTGCCAGCCTTCGCCCACCACCGTTCCCTGCTGCACGAGCACGGCGCCGACCACGGGGTTCGGACGCGTCAGCCCGCGCCCGCGCTCGGCGAGCTCGAGCGCGCGCTCGAGGTGGGCCCGGTCGTTCACGCGACCAGGCCGGCGAGGTGCCGGTACGCCGCACCGGGGTCGTCGGCGGCGAACACCGCGCTGCCGGCGACGATCAGGTCCGCTCCGGCCTCGCGGACGGCCGTGACGTTCTCCGCCGTGATCCCGCCGTCCACCTGGACGTGCACCTCGTCGGGAAGGGCAGCGCGAAGCGCTCGGATCCGGTCGAGCGACTCCGGGAGGAAGGCCTGGCCCGAGTACCCGGGATGGATGCTCATGCAGAGCACGAGATCGAACCCCCGGCCCGCCTCGGCGACATCCGCAACCGCGGTCTCGGGATTGAACGCGAGCCCCACGCACAGGCCGAGCTCGCGGGCGCGCGCGGCGAGCCGCTCCGGCTCGGCAGTCGCCTCGTGGTGGAAGGTGACGCTGTCCCCGCCCGCGTCCGCGATCTGCGGGATGTGCCGCTCCGGGTTGTCGACCATCAGGTGGCAGTCGAGGACGCCTCCGCTGCCGTGGACGAGCGCCGCGATCGAACGAAGGACGGCGGGGCCGATCGTCACGGGCTCGACGAAGTGACCGTCGCCGACGTCGAACTGGAACACGCGCGCGCCGGCGCCGAGGAGCTGCTCGAGCTGCGCGCCGAGCCGTGCGAAGTCGGCGGCGTAGATCGACGGCTCGATCTCGGCCCCGCGAACCCAGGTGTCCCAGCTCACGCGCGCATTCTGGCCACGAAGAAGCCCGACGTGCGGTGAAGGTGCGGCAGAGTCAGGAGGAACTCCGGCCGCCGCGGGTGCCGGAAGGCGGGCCATTGCGCGCCGAGGTCGTCGGCTGCGAGGCTCGACGCGTCGACGACGGCGGCGTTCTCCTCCTCGTGGATCGTGCAGACGGCGTACGTGATCGTGCCGCCGGGCCGGACCCGTTCGGCCGCGACCGCCAGCAAGGCGCGCTGGAGGCCCGCGAGCGGGTGCGCGCGCCAGCGGAGATCCGGCCTCGAGTTGAGGACGCCGAGCCCCGAACAGGGCGCGTCGACGAGGACCCGGTCGAAGCCGGACAGCTCGGCAGGCAGCTCGAGCGCGTCGGCGTGGACGACGCGCACGTTCCCGGCCCCGAGGCGGGCCGCGTTGGCGGTGAGCTCGCGGGCGCGGCCCTCGTGCACCTCGACGGCCACGACCTCGGCGGCGACCTCGGCGAGCTGGGTCGCCTTCCCGCCGGGTGCGGCGCAGAGGTCGAGGATCCGCTCGCCGGGCTGCGCGCCGACCGCGAGACCCGCGAGCTGGGACCCGCGGCTCTGCGGCCAGGCGAGCCCGTTCGCGAGCCACGCGTCGGGGATGCGGGGAACGGTCAGCGAGCCGGGGATCTCCGCGTCCCGCTCGCCCGGGAGGTCGTGTCCGCGGGCGGTCAGCCGGACGACCGTCTCCGGCGGCTCGTTGCCCGCCGTGAGGAGCGCGCGGCCGCCGTCGGGCCCGTGCTCGCTCCAGAACGTCTCCGCGATCCAGTCGGGGTAGGAATGGCGGAGCGCTGCCTCGGCGGGCGTGGCGTCGGGGAGCGACGCGACGAGCCCGCGGATCCCGGTGGCGAGGCGGCGCATGACGGCGTTCGTGAACGGGACGGCCCGCTCGAGGCGTGCGGCGCGGACGAGCTCGACCGACTCGTTCGCCGCCGCGTGCGCCGGAACGTCCAGGAACGCAAGCTGGTACGCGCCCAGCCGCAATGCGGCGCGCACCGGCGGGTCGAGCCTCCGCACCGGCCGCCGGCCGAGCCGCTCGATCGCGTGGTCGAGCGTGCGGACGCGCTGCACGGTGCCGTACGCGAGCTGCATCGCCAACGCCCGGTCGCGCTCGTCGAGGCCGGCCGCCTCAGCCGCGGAGCGGAGCGCCCGATCGGCGTAGGCCTCCTCCTCGAACACGCGGCGGATCACGTCGTACGCAGCGCGCCGCGCAGGTGCGACGGGGCTCACTGCCGCCCCGCCCCCACACTCCCCAAGGGGGCCGGGCGCCCCCCTGGAACGAACGCTAGCCGGGAAGGTGTGCCGTGTCCGGCGCGGATCGCGCCGACACGGTGACGGCATCGTGCCGAAGCGGTCGAACACGCCGGGGCTGCGTCGGTGGGCCGCGAATCAGGGCGAACGGGGGACGTCACCGCCGGCCGCGGAGGTACTCGGCGCCGCTCATCCGCCGCCGCCCTTCCGGCTGCACCTCGAGCAGCTCGACCGGTCCGGCGACAAGCTCGGCCCCGGGGGCCGCCGGTCGAGCACGCCACACGACGAGCCTTCGTCCGTCGACCGTGCCCCAGGCACCGATGTGCGGCGAGAGGGCACGCACGCGGTTTACGATCTCCTCCGCCGGCCGCTCCCAGTCGAGCTCGCGGTCGGCGGGCACGATCTTCTCCGCATACGTCGCGCCCTCCTCCGGCTGCGGCGTGAAGACGGGCTCCGGAAGCACCTCGCCGAGCAGCTCGACGGCGAGCGGTCCCGCCCGGTCGTAGACGGCGCCCGCGTCGTCGTCGGGGCCGATCGCGAACGCGCGCCGCGCGGCGATCGGGCCGGCGTCCAGCTCGGCCGTCGTCCGGTGGATGGTGACGCCGGTCTCCCGGTCGCCGGCCATGATCGCCCGCTCGACGGGCGCCGCACCCCGCCACCGGGGCAGAAGCGAGGGATGGACGTTCAGCCAGAGCCGCCCGCCGAGCAGCTCCTCCGGGACGAGCGCGCCGTACGCCGCGACGACGACCGCCGGGGCGTCGGTCGGAAGCTCGGCGAGGCGCTCCGGCTGGAAGACGCGGATCCCGAGCCGCTCGGCCGCCGCTTTCGCCGGCGGCGGAGCCAGACGGCGGCCCCGCCCGCGCGGCCGGTCGGGCCGGGTGACGAGCAGGTCGACGTCGTGCCGTTCGGCCAGTCCCTCGAGGACGGTCGCCCCGAGCGGCGCGGTGGCCGCGACCGCCAGGCGCACTACTGGAGCACGGGCTGCGGCCGCAGCTCGGCGAGCGCGGTCCGGCGCGCCTCGGGGGTCGCCCGGTCGAACGTGAGCAGGCCGTCCAGGTGGTCGATCTCGTGCTGGAGGACGCGCGCCTCGAGGCCTTCTGCCTCGATCGTCACCGCCCGACCCTCGGGCGAGACGGCCTCGATCGTGACCACGACGGGCCGCTCGACCGGGACGATGACGGACGCCGCTCCGAGCGAGAGGCAGCCCTCGTCGGCCGTGTCCGTCTCCTCCCCGTGGGCCGTGATGCGCGGGTTAACGAGCGGGGTGACCGGGTCCTCGTCGGATGGCTGATAGACGAGCACGCGGCGAGAGATCCCGATCTGCGGCGCGGCCAGTCCCACGCCGCGCGCCTCCTGCATCAGGCGTCCCATCCGCTCGACGAGCGCGGTCAGGCCCTCGTCGAACACCTCGACCTCGCGGGCCGTGAGCCGCAGGACGGGATCCGGGTACTGCCGGATCTGCGCGAGCGCGAGCCTGCGCCGAGCCTCGCGCTCGCCGTCCAGCTGCTCGTCGCGGATCTGCCCCTCGACCTGGCTCACGGGCCGGAGTCTAGTGCCGCGTGCGCGGCTACCCGCGCCCCTGGGGATCGACGTCGACCGACACGGCGAGCCCATCCCGCCGCATGGCCGGGGCGGCGGTCTGGAGCAGGCGGCCGGCCGGCCCCGTCACGCGGCGCGGGTTGTCGGTCTTCGCCAGGAGCTGGGCCCGGTGCCGACCCCGCAGGCGCAGGAGCGGCGCCGGCCCCAGGAGGTCGATGCCGTCTCCCTCGAGCTCGGCCTTGAGCTCGCGGAGGACGCGAAGCGGGCCGGCCGCCGACGGCCCCGAGACGACGATCCCGACCAGGTGGCGGAAGGGCGGATAGCCGAGGAGCCGGCGCCGGTCGAGCTCGCCGGCGAGGAACTCGTCGACCGCGTGGCGCGCGGCGAGCGCGATCGGGCGTGCGTCCGGCCGGTACGTCTGCACGAGCACGCGCCCGGGCGCCTCGCGGCCGCTCCGCCCGGCGAGCTGGGTCACGAGCTGGAAGGTGCGCTCCTCGGCGCGGAAGTCGGGCAGGCCGAGCCCCGTGTCCGCGTCCACCACCGCCGCCAGCCGGACGTTCTCGAAGTGGTGCCCCTTCGCGACCATCTGCGTTCCGAGGAGCACGGCGCGGTCGGCCTCGGCGAACGCGGTCAGCGTCTCGGCCAGACGCCCCGGATGCGCGACCGTGTCGGCGTCGAGCCGGAAACGCTCGAGCTCCGGCACGCGCGCCGCGAGCTCGTCCTCGAGCCGTTCCGTCCCCGCGCCCAGCCGGGCGAGCTCGGGCGAGCCGCAGGCCTCGCAGACCGAGCGGGCGGGCCGCGCGGCGCCGCAGTGGTGGCAGTGGAGCCGGCCGTCCGCGTGCAGCGTGAGGGCGACGTCGCAGAGGTCGCAGCGAGGTGTCAGCCCGCAGGCGCGGCAGTGGATCGCGGGCGCCACCCCGCGGCGGTTGAGGAGGAGGATCGCCTTCCCGCCGCCGTCGGCGACCGCGCCGAGCTCGCGCAGGAGCGGTGTGGAGAGCGGGTAGCCCGGCTCGCGGCGCAGGTCGACGATCCGGACGGGCGGGAGCGGCACGCCGAGCCGTCCGCCGAGCTCCACGCGGTCGACGAGGTGCCAGCTCTCGGCCCGCGGGGTCGCCGATCCGTAGACGCAGACGGCGCCCTCGAGGGCGGCCCGCTTCGCCGCGACCGTACGGGCGTCGTAGCGTGGATCCGAGTCCTGCTTGTAGGAGCCGTCGTGCTCCTCGTCGACGACGATCAGCCCGAGCCGCTCGACCGGGGCGAAGACGGCCGAGCGGGCCCCGACCACGATGCGGGCCCCGCCGGTCGCGATGCGGTCGCGCTCGTCGCGGCGCTCCGCGTCGGTCAGCCGGGAGTGGAGCACGGCCACGGTGTCGCCGAAGCGGGCCCGGAAGCGCGCTGCCGCCTGCGGCGTGAGCGCGATCTCCGGCACCAGCACGATCGCGGAGCGGCCCCGGGCCAGCGCGGCCTCGCAGGCGCGGATGTAGACCTCCGTCTTGCCGCTGCCCGTCGCGCCGTGGAGCAGGAGGTGCGCCGGCCGGCCCAGCGCCCCGACGATGCGCTCGAGGGCCGCGACCTGCGCCGCGGTCGGCTCGATCGGCTCGGCGCCGGACGCGACGTCCGCTGGCTTTGCCCGGCGGCGCGCGCCGGTACGGCGGCGACGGGTCGGCGGCGCGACGAGCGCCAGCGCGCGCGCGGGCGTCGACCCGTAGAAATCCGCGATCCAGAGGGCGAGCTCGACCAGCGGAGCGGGTATCCGGCCGACCACCGCCTCGACGGGAACGGCCTCGACGCCCTCGGGCGGCTCGTCCCCCACGCTGACGACCACCCCCCGGCGGGTCGAGCGGCCGAACGGGACCGCGACGATCGAGCCTGGCTCCACGTCCTTTGCGAGGTACGTGAACGGGCGCGCGACCGACCGAGCGGTGACGAGGGGATACACGGACGCGAAGCGCAGCGCCGGATCGAAGGCATGCACGGGTGGAGGGACGGTCGCCGTCCGCATGAGGGCATGATCGCCGTCGCCGAGGACGGCGCCCCCGAGCCCGTAGAATCGGCCCCATGGCGCAGGGCCACTCCGTCGACGACTACATCGAGACCATCTACTTCCTCGCGTTCCCGGTGGGGGAGTACCGGCCCGCGACCAAGGGGGCGCCCACGCTCGCCGTACGCGTGGCGGACATGCTGGGCGTGTCGCGGGCGTCCGCCGGCGAGATGCTGAAGCGGCTCGAGGCGGAGGGGCTGATCGAGCGCGGCGAGCAGAAGGAGGCGATCCTCACGCCGAAAGGTCGCGAGGTCGCCGAGCGGGTCGTCCGCCGGCACCGGATCATCGAGCGGCTGCTCACCGACTTCATGGGCTACACCCCCGCGGAGTCCCACGTGCAGGCCGACCTGCTCGGCGACACGTTCACCGACGAGATGATCGAGCGGATCGCCCGCCAGCTCGGCAACCCGGATCGCTGCCCGCACGGCTGGCCGGTCGACACGGAGTTCGAGCAGGCCGAAAACCGGGAGCTCGCTCCGCTCGCCGATCTGGGCGCCGGCGTCCGGGCGGAGGTCGTCCGGCTGGCGGAACACGACGGCGAGCTGCTCCACTGGTACTACGACGAGGGACTCGTGCCGGGCACCGAGGTCGAGATCCGCGACGCCGACCCGGAGACGGGACGCTTCACCGTCCGGCGCGACGGCGACGAGCTCGAGCTGGGCGAACGCGCCGCCTCGGGGCTCTTCGTACGCTCCGCCTAGCGGCGACCCGCCCTGCTCAGGTAGACGCGCGTCTGAGTGGGTCCCCCGCCCGCCACCCCGCTTGAGACGCTAACGGGAAGATCCGCGCGTGTCTGTGCCGCAACGCGCCGGATGCGTGACGGCGTCGGGTCGATCGACGCGATCGGGGCCGCGACGCCGGTCGATCGCCCGGACAGCCATGCGTGACGGTTCGCCGGCGCTCCGGCCCGCGCTTCGACCGCTATTCGAAGCGAACGTCCGCGCGGGCGAAGCCGAGGCTCTTCACGAGCGTCTCGAGCATCGTCGAGGTGTTCTCCTCGGCGTGGCCGACGAGCGAGCCGTTGGCGCGGGCGGCCTCGGCGATCTTCGCCTCGCCGACCAGCATCGCCTCGCGCTCGTAGTCGTCGGCACCGGTGAACACGCCGCCGATCCGGTTCAAGAGTCCCTCGTCGCGCTCGACCGTGTACGAGCGCTTCAGATCGAGCTCCGGCTCGTAGAGCGTTGCGTGCGGCAGCACGATCGACACCCCGCGCCCGTCGTCGGTCACCTGCACCGACTCCTCGTCGAGCGTCGACAGGTCGACGCCCGCGGCGACGCTCCCGACCGCGACGAAGAGCGTCCGGGTGCCGAGCAGTTCGTCCGGCAGGCCCGTGTCCTTGGCGAGATCGACGATCACCTGGTACTCGCCGCCGGCCGCGCGGTACTCGCCGATGTCGCGGACCGCGAGCAGCACCGGCTCCTGCGTCCGGTCGACCGTCCGCGCGGCGAACGGGTTGTGGAAGTCCGGGATCACGCCCTTGATCCAGACGACGCCGAAGACGAGCGAGGCGACGACGAGCAGAACCGTCAGAAACGGCCAAGGATTACCGCGCCGGGGCCGCTCTGGCGCAGGCGGCGGCGGTGGCTGGACGGCCGGAGCAGGCGGAGGATCCGCGTGCCTGGCGCGTCGGCGTTCGGGTGAGAGGACCCCCACGGCCGGACAGGGTAGCGAGCGAGACGCGCCGTCGGGCGGCGTGCGTCGTCAGGCGGTCCGCGCCGCGGAAAACGAGCCTTGCCGATCCGGTTCGTCGCACGAACTGAGCACGTCAGCGGCCGCCGAGGCAGACCCCGAGCGTGAGCCCGAATGCGTCAGGCCGTGACCCTGGCCTCGAGGCCGGCGGCGGCCCGGAGGTCGTCGGCCTTGTCGGTGCGCTCCCACGTGAAGTCGTGGTCGGCGCGGCCGAAGTGGCCGTAGGCCGCCGTCTTCGCGTAGATCGGCCGCCGGAGCTCGAGGTCGCGGATGATGGCGCCCGGCCGCAGGTCGAAGTGCTCACGGACGAGCTCCTCGATCCGCTCGGTCGGGACGGCCTCCGTGCCGTGGCAGTCGACCTGGATCGAGACGGGGTGCGCGACGCCGATCGCGTATGCGATCTGAAGCTCGCAGCGCTCGGCGAGCCCGCCGGCGACGACGTTCTTCGCCACGTAGCGGGCCGCGTAGGCGGCGGAGCGGTCGACCTTCGTCGGGTCCTTGCCGGAGAACGCGCCGCCGCCGTGGCGGGCGGAGCCTCCGTACGTGTCGACGATGATCTTGCGCCCGGTGACGCCCGTGTCCGAGATCGGGCCGCCGGCCACGAAGCGGCCGGTCGGGTTGACGAGCACGAAGTCGCGGTCGTGCAGGCGGTGCTCGTCGAAGAGGTCGGCCGGGAGGATCGGGTGGAGGACATGCTCGACGATGTCGGGCTTCACGAGCGTCTCGATGTCGAGCCCGTCGCGATGCTGGGTCGAGACGAGGATGCGGGCGATCTCGGCGGGCCGCATTCGCCCGTGGACGTCGATCTCGTAGCGCACGGTCACCTGGGCCTTGCCGTCCGGGCGGAGGTACGGGAGCACGTCCGCCTTGCGCACCTCGGCGAGCCGCTTCGTGATCCGGTGCGCGAGCATGATCGGGAGCGGCATCAGCTCCTCGGTCTCGGTGCACGCGAAGCCGAACATCATTCCCTGGTCGCCCGCGCCGACGAGGTCGATCGGGTCGTCGTCGCCCGGGTCGTGCTGCACCTCGTACGACTGGTCGACGCCCTGCGCGATGTCGGTGGACTGCTCGTCGATCGCGACGATCACGCCGCACGTGTCCGCGTCGAAGCCGTACTTGGCGCGGTCGTAGCCGATCTCGCGGATGCGCGAGCGGACGAGGCGCGGGATGTCGACGTAGGTCTCGGTCGTGATCTCGCCCGCGACGACCACGAGCCCGGTGGTGACGAGCGTCTCGCAGGCGACGCGCCCCTCCGGGTCCTGTGCGAGGACCGCGTCGAGCACGGAGTCGGAGATCTGGTCGGCCATCTTGTCCGGATGGCCCTCCGTCACCGATTCGGAGGTGAAGAGGAAGGAGCGCCCCGGGGCGCCGTCGGTCTCGAAGTCCGGCATGGGCCGGAAGGCTAGTCGATCGCGAGAAAGCCCTGCGTCGTGAGCGAGTCGCCGTCACGCTCGCCCCAGACCACGAGGCCGCCGAGCCCCTTCACGGTCGCGCCCTTCGACGTCTCTGCCCAGGTGCCGAGGCCCGCCACGTCGACGTAGGCGAACCCGGCGGTCTCGTCCGGGACGCCGGCCGCAGCGCGCGCGTCGAGGTACTTCGGCTCGTCGGCCAGGGAAGGCCCGGAATGCCGCAGGACGCGGAGGAGCCCCGTCGCAGAGTTCGAGATCGCGAAGAGGCCGTCGACGGCGGCGTACGAGAACGCCGGGTCGCCCGTCCAGACCGTCCGGACGTCGAGCCCGTCGATCGTCCGCCGGACGGTGCGCCCGCCGAAGAGCGGCTCGAGCTGCTTCAGGTGACGGTCGAACTGGTCGACCACCGCGGCCCCGTCCTTCACCTGGGTGAGGACCGTCACGGCGGGGTCGAAGTAGTCGTCGGTGCCCGTGTGGAGGAGGACGAGGGCCGTCTCGCCCTCGAAGAGCGGCAGCAGGTCGTCCTCGACGGAGATGCCCGTGAAGGCCTGGAGCTGACCGAGCTGCAGGCCGAGCGAGTCGCCCGCGCAGTCGAGGATCTGGCGGAGGACCGCGGCGCCGTCGTGGCCGCTCGCGAACGCGAGCGCCCCGGCCGGCACCTTGTCGTCGAGGTCCGAGGCGCCCGAGGCGACGTCGAACGCCGTCCGGGTCTCACCGGCGTCCAGCCGGAAGCCGCCGTCCGTGGCGGAGATCGCGAAGGCGATCGGCTGCTGCTCCTCGCCGCCGGTGACGCACCGGATCGTCCGCTCGTCGAGCGGGCCCGGCGCCGAGCCGAGGCCGGCCTCGGGATTCGCGTAGACCGTGACGAGACGGTTCTCGGGCAGGCCGCTCGTCGCCTGCTGGAAGCCCTCGTCGTCGGCGAGCGCGCCGTCCTCGAGCGCGTCCTCGAACCGGTCGAGCGTGGCCTCGTCGTCGGCCACGGCCCGCCAGCCGTCGATCTCGCGCGTCACCTGGCCTTCCCCGGCGGCGAGCGCGTCGAAGGCCTCCACGTCGTCCGGCTCGGTCAGGGCGACCTCGTTGGCGTCGTTCGAGGCACCGAGCGCCACGACGACGAGCTCCGGCCCCAACGCGGGCGCGATCTCGGTCTTCCAGTCCGCGTCCTGCTCGATTCCCTCGAGGAACTCGCGCCTCAGGTTGTCGCCGCCCGGGAGCCGGTCGATCAGCTCACCGGCCTGCCTCCACTGCCCGCTGCCCTCGTCCGTCGCGATCGAGGCGTACACCGCCGCGGACGCGGGGACGACGGACGCACCTGAACCGGCCTGGGTCGTGCCGCCGCCGCAGCCTGCGAGCGCGAGCAGGGCGCCGAGCAGCGCCGCGGGCGGCCCAAGGCGGCGAAGGGGAAGCATGACCAGACTGTAGTCGCAGCCCAGAACGGCGGCTATTCCCCGGTGGGGGCGCGGCCCATGAGCGCGGCGACGGCGCCGCGGGGGCTCTCCCCGTCGAGCACGCGGCAGACGGCCTCGGTGATCGGCAGCTCGATGCCGGCGCCCCGCGAGAGCTCGCGCAGGAGCGGAGCCGTGGTGAGGCCCTCGACCGCCATCGCGATCTCGGCCCTGGCCTCCTCGGGCGAGGCGCCGCGGGCGATCAGCTCGCCCGCACGGCGGTTCCGCGAGTGGCGGCTCCAGCAGGTGACGATCAGGTCGCCCATCCCGGCCAGGCCGGAGAAGGTCTCCGGCCGCGCGCCGAACGCCTCCCCGAGCCGCGTCATCTCGGCGAGCCCGCGGGTGATGAGCGCCGCCTTGCCGTTGTCCCCCATCCCGAGCCCGTCCACCGCGCCGGCGCCGAGCGCGATCACGTTCTTCGCGGCGGCGCAGAGCTCGACCCCGACGAGGTCGGCGTTCACGTACACGCGGAAGCGCGGGGAGATGATCTCGTGCTGGAGGCGCATCGCAAGGGATGTGTCCTCGCTCGCGATCACGGCCGCGGCGGGGAGCCCGTCCGCGATCTCCTCCGCGTGGTTCGGGCCGGAGAGCACGGCGACCGGCCGGTCGGCGAGGGCGCGCGACAGCCGGTCGCCCGTCACGGGGTCGAGGCCCTTCACGAGGCTCAGGACGGGCGTGCCGCCGGGCGGGAGCGCGTCGACGACGTCGTGGAACGAGCGGCTCGGGACGGCGACGACGACCACGTCGGCCTCGTCGAGCGGAGCGTCGGCGACCGGACGTGCGGTCACGCGCGAGAGGTCGAGCCCGCGGACGTAGCGCGGGTTTCGGCCCGTTGCCTCGATCGCGGCCGCCTGCTCGGGGTCGCGGCAGGCGAGCACGACCTCGTGGTCGCGCTCGGCGAGGAGGGCTGCGAACGTCGATCCCCACGAGCCGCCGCCGACCACGACCGCGCGCATCAGCTCCGCCTTACGAAGTCGATCACGACGGGCACCCCGGCGAGACCGAAGCGCTCGCGGATCCGGTTCTCGATCCAGTAGCCGTAGTCGCGCGTCATCAGACCGGGATCGTTCACGAAGATGCGGAAGCGCGGCGGGCGAACGCTCACCTGGGTTCCGTAGAGGAGGTTGAGCCGCCGGCCTCGCTTGCTCGGCCCGGGCCGCAGCTCGCGAAGCTCCTGGAGGAACGCGTTCAGCTGGGCGGTCGGCACGCGGGCGGTGTGGCGGGCGAAGAGCTCCTCGATCCGGTCGAGCAGGCGCTTGAGCCCCCGGCCGGTGTGCGCGGACACCGCGACCACGGGCGGGCGCTGGCGCAGGCGCTCGTCGAGCCGCCGGCGGACGTCCTCGAGGTCGACCGTCGTCGCGTCCCACTTCGAGAGCACGACGAGCGTGGCGCAGCCCGCGGTCCGCGCAACGTCCGCGACCGCCAGGTCCTGATCGACGACGCCCTCCGTCGAGTCCACGAGCACGAGGGCGAGGTCGGCCCGCTCGGCCGCCTGGATCGCACGGAGCTCCGAGTAGTACTCGATGCCCTGCCGCTGTCGCCGCTTCCGCCGGAGGCCGGCGGTGTCGACGAAGACGAACGTCGTGTCGTCTCGCTTCACGACGGTGTCGATCGCGTCGCGCGTCGTGCCGGGGACGTCGGACACGATCACGCGCTCCTCGCCGACGATCGCGTTCAGGAGGCTCGACTTCCCCACGTTGGGCCGGCCGAGGATGGTGACGCGGATCGCCTCCTCCCCCACCTCGTCGGGCGGTCCGGCGCCGATCCGCTCGAGCTCCTCGACGATCCGGTCGAGCAGGTCGCCCGTGCCGTGGCCGTGGAGGGCCGAGACGGGAACCGGATCGCCGAGGCCGAGCGCGTGGAACTCGACCGCCTCGTCGTCGCGGCGCGGGTCGTCCACCTTGTTCGCAAGGACGAGCACCGGCTTCTTCGCCCGGCGCAGGATGGCGGCGATCTCCTCGTCGCCCGGCCCGATCCCGGCCTTCGCGTCGACGACGAAGAGCACGAGGTCGGCCTCGTCGACGGCCCGCCTCGCCTGCTCCGCCACCCGGCGCGTGATCGGCGAGTCGTCCGCGATGTCCACGCCGCCGGTGTCGACGACGAGGAACCGCTTGCCGGCCCACTCGACGGCGATCTCCTTGCGGTCGCGGGTCACGCCCGGCGTCTCGAAGACGACGGCCTGGCGCGTCGCGGTGAGGCGGTTCACGAGCGTCGACTTGCCGACGTTCGGGAAGCCGACGACGGCGACCGTGCCGAGCAGCGGCGGCGTCATCCCGCCCGCGAGGGAAGCACCGCCCGGCGCGGCGGCGTCCCGTCCGGGCGCCCGAGCCGGTCCATCTCGCCGAGCCAGGTCCAGAGCCGGCGGATCTCGGCCTCGATCTCGGCCGTCGCCTGCTTGTAGCCGCGCCCGTTCCGCGGGAGGTGGTCGAAGCGCATCGGCTCGCCCCACGCGATCGTGACCGGCGCGCGCGAGATCGGCGACCAGAGGTGCGAGCCGTGCACGGCGGCCGGCAGCACGGGCACGCCCTCCTGCATGGCGATCATCGCGGCGCCCGTCTTCGCCTCGCCGGGCTCGCCGCCTCGCTGGCGCGTGCCCTCGACGAAGATCCCGAGCAGGAGGTTGTTGCGGACGGCCTCCCGGGCGAGCCGGATCGCCTCGCGATCGGACTGGCCCCGGCGGATGGCGAGCGTTCCCATCGCGCCGATCAGCCAGCCGAGCGCCGGGATCTCGAGTGCCTCCGCCTTCGCGAGGTAGACGACCCGCCGCGGGCAGAGCGCGCCGACCACCGGGACGTCGACCCACGCGAGGTGGTTGACCGCGAGGACGACCCCGCCCTCGCGGGGGACCCGCTCCCGGCCGTAGTCGCGCATCGGGACAAGGAGCCGCGTGGCGCCGCCGAGCACGGTCTTTCCGAAGCCCCACCAGAGGAGCGCGTGGCCGCTCGGGAGCCTCATGCGTTGGCGCGCGCCGCCGCGAGCTGCTCGATCCGGGCGACGACCTCGTCGATCCCGATCCCGGTCGTGTCGATCAGGATCGCGTCGGGCGCGGCGGTCATCTGGCCGGCGTCGCGGGCGTCGCGCTTCCGCAGGTCGGTCGCGAGCGCGTCGGCCCCGAGGCCGGGGCGCTCCTCGGTGCGGCGGCGGGCCCGCTCGGAGGCCTCGGCGGTCAGGAACACCTTCACGTCGGCGTTCGGGCAGACGACCGCGCCGATGTCGCGTCCCTCCATGACGGCGTCGCCGGTCACGGCGAGGGCGCGCTGCCGCTCGCGGAGGATCTCGCGGACCTGAGGGTGGCGCGCGACCGAGGACACGACGCGGTCGATCTCGACCGTCCGGATCGCGCCGCTCACGTCCCGGCCGGCGATCGTCACCTTGTCGTTCGCCTCGATCAGAACCTCGTGCTCGCGCGCGAGGCCCGCGAGCGCGTCGGCGTCGTCGAGCGAGACGCCGCGGTCGAGCGCGAGCCACGTGAGCGCGCGGTACATCGCGCCGGTGTCGAGGTAGCGGAAGCCGAGCCTGGCGGCGAGCCGCCGCGCGACGGTGCTCTTCCCGGCTCCAGCCGGGCCGTCGATCGCGATGATCACGCTGGCCTCCGCACGGGCTGCATCATCGCAGCGCGAGCGCGTCGAGCACGGCGAAGAACTCCGGGTACGAGACGGCGACCGACTCGGACCCGGCGATCTCGACGCCCTCGCGCGAGACGAGGCCCGCGACCGCCGCGAGCATCGCGATCCGGTGGTCGCCGCGGGCGTCGACCGTCGCGCCGCCGCGCGGGCGGGACGGGACGCCGCGCACCCGCAGGCCGTCCACGGTCGTCTCGACGCGGATGCCGACCGGCCGGAGGACGTCCCTGACGGCCTCCAGCCGGTCGGATTCCTTGACACGCAGCTCCTCCGCGCCGCGGACGACGCTCTCCCCGCGGGCGAGGCCGGCGACGAGCGCGAAGAGCGGCAGCTCGTCCACGAGGAGGGGCACCTCGGCGGGGCGGATCTCGGTCGCCGTGAGCTCCGCGTAGGCGATCTCGAGGTCGGCGACCGGCTCGCCGCCCTGCGTGCGGCGGTTGTACACGGCGATCCGGGCGCCCATCCGCTCGAGGACCGCGAGGAATCCGGTGCGGGTCGGGTTGAGGCCCACCCCGTGGATGCGCAGGCTCGAGCCCGCGAGGAGCGTCGCCGCGGCGACGAACGGTGCGGCCGAGGAGAAATCGCCCGGAACGTCCAGGTCGAGCGGGCGCAGGCCTTCGGCCGGCCAGACGGACGCCTGTCGCGGGCTCGAGGTGACGCGCGCGCCGGCCGTGGCGAGCATCCGCTCCGTGTGGTCGCGCGTCGGGTGGCGCTCGACCACGATCGTCGGGCCGTCGGAGGCCTGCAGCCCGGCCAGGAGGACGGCGGACTTCACCTGGGCGCTGGCCGCTTCCGGCTCCACCTTCGCGGGCGCGAGCGGGGCACCCTCGATCGTCACCGGGGCGTGTCCGTCCGTGGTCTCGATCCGGGCGCCGAGGCGGCGGAGCGGCTCGGCCACCCGCTCCTGCGGCCGGCGGGAGAGCGAGTCGTCCCCGGCCAGGACGAAGCGGCCCTCCTGCCCCGCCAGGATCCCGGCGAGCAGGCGCATGAGCGTGCCGGCGTTCCCGCAGTCGATCGGCTCGTCGGGGGCACGGAGGCCGTGGAGCCCGGCGCCGCGGATCCGGACGAGCTCCCCGTCGACCTCGGCGGGCGCGCCGAGCGTCGTGACGGCGGCTGCGGTGGCGAGCGTGTCCTCGGAGGCGCCGAAGCCGCGCACCTCGGACTCGCCGTCCCCCAGCGCCCCGAGAAGCAGTGCCCGGTGCGAGATCGACTTGTCGCCCGGCACCGCAAGGTCACCGACGAGCGCCGCCGCGGGCTCTACGCGCACGCGGGGCTCCCCGCGACGGCGTCTGTCGTGGCCATGTCCCTCCGGAGGTCGCACTCCCCCCCGGGGGGAGCGAGCGCCCCAGCTGAACGGTAGCGAGGGCGAGCGCACGCGTTGCACGCGGCTTCGGGCCGGATTCGTGCCGAGTTGTCCACGGCACGGAGCCTACGCGGCCCCGCGACCCGCTACTCCTCGTCCAGAGCAGGCGTGACGACGACCGAGTAGCCCTGGGACTCGAGCAGCGCGGCCGCGCGCTCGGCCTGCTCCTCGCCCGCGACGAGGATCGCGAGCGTCCCGCCCCGCTCGGGCGACATGTGGTGCAGATCGAAGTCCTCGATGTTGATCTTCTCCGCGCCGAGCGCCTGCGTGATCCCTGAGAGCACACCGGGGCGGTCCGGGACGTGGATCCGCAGCCGCTGCAGCGAGCCGGGATCCGGGTACGCCCCGGCCAGCAGCCGTCGCCGGTGGCCGGCCGCCTCGCCGATCCAGCGCGCGAGGTAGCCGCCGTCCGCCTCGGCGAGCGCCCGCTCGAGCTCCTCGATCCGGCGCCGGTGCTCGGCCAGCGCGGCCTGGAGCTCGTCGGCGTTCTCGAGGAAGATGTCGACCCAGATCCGCGGGTTCGCCCCGGCCACGCGGGTCATGTCCCGCAGCGACCCGCCCGCGCCGGCAAGCGGCTCGTGCCCGTCGACCCGTACCGAGCCGGCCTGGTTCAGGAGCGCGTTCGCGAGCGCGTGCGGGAGGTGGCTCGTCAGCGCGACGAGCCGGTCGTGGGCGCGCGCGTCGACCGCGACCGGCACCGCCCCGAGGGACGCGACGAACGCGTGCAGCGCGCGGTAGCGCTCCGGATCCGTCTCGGCGACCGGGGTCAGGAACCACGTCGCGCCCTGGAAGAGCTCGCCGCTCGCGTGCTCGGGCCCGTGCGCCTCCGAGCCGCAGACCGGGTGACCGCCGATGAAGCGCGCCCGATCGGCGACCGAGGTCGCGACACCGCGCTTCGTCGAGCCGACGTCCGTCACCGTCGTCGCGTCCCGGCTGGCCGCGAGCGTCGCCGCGACCTGGCCCGGCAATGTGGCGACCGGAGTCGCCACAACGGCGAGATCCGCTTCGGCAACCGCCTCGGCCAGCGACAGCGCGGCCTCGTCCACCGCCCCGCGCTCGCGGGCGACGCCGAGCGACTCGCCGCTCGCGTCCCAACCCACCACCGACGGGACGCCGACCCGCTTCGCGGCGAGACCCACCGACGCGCCGATCAGCCCGGTACCGACGATCGCCAGTCGGGAAATCCCTGTCACCGTCTCCTCCCGAGCGAAGCGATGGGACGAACTCCTATCCGCCGAAAATGCGTCAGCATTTTCGGCGGTGACTACCCGATGACGCGGCCCATGAGGGACGCGAGCGCGCGGATCTCGTCGGCGAAGTGGCCGAAGTCGGCGGTCGGCAGGAGCTGCGGGCCGTCGCAGAGCGCCTCCTCGGGATGCGGGTGCGCCTCGACGATGATCCCGTCGGCGCCCGCGGCGACCGCGGCCCGGGCGAGCGGCGCGACGAGCTCCTTCTTCCCGGCCGCGTGCGAGGGGTCGACGATCACGGGCAGGTGCGTCTCCTGCTTCAGCACCGGGATCGCGCCGATGTCGAGGGTGTAGCGGGTCGAGCGCTCGAACGTCCGGATGCCGCGCTCGCAGAGGATCACCTGCGCGTTCCCCTCGCGGACGACGTACTCGGCCGCCATCAGGAGCTCCTCGACCGACGCGGACGGCCCGCGCTTCAGGAGCACCGGCTTCTCGGCCCTCCCCACCTCCGCGAGCAGCGTGAAGTTCTGCATGTTCCGCGCGCCGATCTGGATCACGTCGGCGGTCTCGACGACCGGCCCGACGTCGCGCGGGTCCATCAGCTCGGTCACGAGCGGGAGCCCGGTCTCCTCGCGCGCCTCGGCGAGGATCTCGAGCCCCTCGACGCCGAGCCCCTGGAACGAGTACGGCGACGTGCGCGGCTTGAACGCGCCGCCGCGCAGCATCGTCGCGCCCGCCGCGTGCACGGCGCGGGCCGTCTCGAGCGTCTGCTCCCGGTACTCGACGGTGCACGGCCCGGCGATCAGGCCGAAGTAGCCGTCCCCGATTCGCCGACCGCGCGACTCGATCACCGTGGGCCCGCGGCGCATCTCCTTCGAGACGAGCTTGTAGGGCTTGAGGATCGGCAGCACCTGCTCGACGCCCGGAAAGCCCTCGAGCGGCAGCGATGCGAGGAGCTCGCGGTCGCCGATCGCGCCGATCACGGTTGCGTCCTTCCCGGGCGTGACATGAGCGTCCGCGCCGGCCTCCGCGAGACGCGCCACAACCTCGTCCACCTGCTCGGGCGTCGCATGCGCGCCCATGACGATCAGAAGCTCTGGAGATCCTGTGACGGCCACCGCTTACGGAGTGTAGTTTCCGGCAGGCCATGCGGATCTTCTCGGGCATCCAGCCGACCGGCGACAAGCACCTCGGCAACTGGAGCGGCGGCTTCCGCCAGTACGCCCAGACGCAGGAGCAGGGCGACGCGTTCTTCTGCATCGTTGACCTCCACTCGATCACGGTCGAGTACGACCCGAAGGAGCTGCACGAGCAGACGCTCGACCTCGCCGCCATGCTCTTCGCGACCGGCCTCGACCCCGACCGGTCGACCGTGTTCATCCAGAGCCACGTCCAGACGCACGCCGAGGGCGCCTGGCTGCTCGGCTCGGTCACGAGCTTCGGCGAGCTGCGCCGCATGACCCAGTTCAAGGACAAGGCCGACCGGCAGGACTTCATCTCCGCCGGCCTCTTCTCCTACCCCGTCCTCCAGGCGGCGGACATCCTGCTCTACAGGACCGACGCCGTCCCCGTCGGCGAGGACCAGCGCCAGCACATCGAGCTCGCGCGCGACATCGCCGAGCGGTTCAACGCGCGCTACGGCGAGACGCTCGTCCCTCCGGCGATGATCGCCCCGGCGGTCGGCGGTCGGATCATGGACCTCCAGGAGCCGGACCGGAAGATGTCGACGACGGGCGGCACGGCGCAGGGCACGGTTCGGCTGCTCGACGAGCCGGACGTCGTGCGGAAGAAGTTCAAGTCCGCGGTGACGGACTCCGGCGCCGAGGTGCGCCGCGGCGACGACAAGCCCGGCATCTCGAACCTGATTGAGATCATGTCCGTGGCCACCGGCGTGCCGCTGGACGCGATCGAGGCGCGCTACGACGGGCAGGGCTACGGCCACTTCAAGGAGGACGTGGGCGAGGCGGTGGTCGAGCTCGTGACGCCGATCCAGGCGCGCTACCACGAGCTCCGCTCTGACCCGCGCGAGCTGCAGCGGCTCCTGGCCAGCGGCGCCGCGAAGGCGCGCGAGGCGTCCGAGCCGACGCTCGCGGCGATGCTCGACCGGATGGGGTTCGTCCGCTCCGAGGCCGGCCGCAACTTCGGCGCCGTCCGCCCGCGCGACCTCTAGCGATGGAGCGCGAGCCGGACG
>Ga0210115_1000020_pt1 | contig 33920 bp, 30 predicted proteins | sample MayberryNW_TuleB_2_FD_185526 | JGI IMG/M metagenome (GOLD analysis project Ga0210115, IMG submission 185526) | Wetland microbial communities from San Francisco Bay, California, USA, that impact long-term carbon sequestration - MayberryNW_TuleB_D2... | ecosystem: Environmental > Aquatic > Marine... | reverse complement strand
GGAAGGAGAGCAGGTCGCGAAGCGATTCGAAGGCGTCGCCGCGCTGGACGGGGTCGACCTCGAGGTCCGGTCCGGCGAGATCCTCGGATTGATCGGCCCCAATGGCTCGGGGAAGACGACGCTGCTCAACGTGATCTCGGGGGTGTACGCGCCCACCTCGGGCACCGTGAGGTTCGACGGTCGTGCGATCTCCGGGATGCCCCCGCACCGGGTGGCCGATCTCGGGCTCTGCCGAACGTTCCAGAACATCCGGCTGTTCCCGCAGCTCACGGTCCGCGAGAACATCGAGGCCGCGACGCCGTCGGGAACGGGCGACGGTCCCATCGACGAGGTGAGCGCATGGTTCGGCCTCGAGAGCGTGCAAGGGGAGAAGGCGGTGAGTCTTCCCTACGGGATGCAGCGCCGACTCGAGATCGCGAGAGCGGTGGTGCGGCGTCCGACGTTGCTGCTGCTCGACGAGCCCGCCGCCGGGATGAACGAGGCCGAATCCGACGAGCTGCTCGAGAACATCCGCCGAATCCGTTCGGGCACCGGATGCTCGGTGGTGGTCGTCGACCACGACCTGCGGCTGATCATGAAGCTCTGCGATCGCATCCAGGTGCTCGACCAGGGGCGGACGATCGCCGTGGGCGCGCCACGAGCGATCGCCGAGGACCCCGCGGTGATCGAGGCATACATCGGCGGCCCCTCGTCGAAGAGCGCCTGACGCAGCCGACGTAGTACCGTGGTGACCTCGGGCGGTGCCCGGGGGTTCGCGCAGCGCGACCGTACGTTCGGGCCTCCCGCCCTACGCGCCCTTCGCCTCCACGGATCGATGTCGAGAGCCCGCCCGAGGGGAGCGCACACATGTCCGTGAAGAACACCGTGGCGACGAGGTACGGCGCACCGGGGAAGGGCGCGCATCCCAGGGCCGCCGACGATCGTCGCTGCGACGCGCCCGGCTGCGGCACGATCCTGTCCGCGTACAACGCCTCGACCACGTGTTACCTGCACACCCAGGCGAAGACCCGCCATCCGCTGGCGGCATCGTAACGACAACCCGCGGTCAGTCGGCGGTGCGCAAGGTGCGGAGCTTGTAGTAGGCGCGATCCACGTAGAAGCGGGCGTCGTCCGAGCCGGGATCGTCGATCGCCGCCTGCAACCAGTTCTTGACCTCCGAGACCTCCAGCGGCTCGGGCATCACCCGGCTCGCCCGCGTGAACCGCTTGCCGCGCACGATCGGCGAGAGCAGCTCCATCGCCTCCTGCAACTCGTCGCGGTCGACCGACGCCAGCGCCTGACGCAAGCGGAGAGCGTCGAGCGGCGCAGCCATACCACCAACCTACGCCATCGACGCCCCCGTCGCAGGCCGGGGTAGTGTCTGCAGGGAGCAACCGCGAGGGGGCCGACGATATGCCGTTCCGACACGATTCCAGCGTCGACGTCCAGCAGATCGACGATCGTGAGTGGCGCCTGCTGAGCGAGCTGCGATACGAGGGGAAGACGCAATCGTTCATCGTTCCCGTCGGCACGGCGACCGACTTCGCGTCGGTGCCCAGGGCGTTCGTGTGGTTCCTGCCGCGCTACGGCCGCTACACGAAGGCGGCGATCCTGCACGACCACCTCTGGCGGGTGGCCGTGCCCGCCGGCGAGCTGACCCTTCCCGATGCCGACGGCATCTTCCGTCGGGCGATGAGGGAGCTCGAGGTGCCCTTCCTGCGCCGCTGGCTGATGTGGGCGGCGGTGCGGATCGGTGCCCTGACCAAACCCGCGGGAACGACGGGATGGCTGCGCCAGAGCTGGCAGGTGTTGCCGCTCCTGCTGTTCGCACTGCCGTTGGTGGTGCTCCCGGGGGCGCTCATCCTCGTCGCGCTCGGGCTCCTGTTCGTGGTCGAGTACGTCGTGTATCTGCCGCTGCGGCTGATCCGACGCATCCAGCAGCGTCGCGGTCAGACCCCGAAGGCGGTCAACCCGCCGTCGCTCGACCTCGAGACGACCTGAGCGGACCTAAGCCTCGAGGAGCGAACCGTCATCGCTCCTCGATCGAGCCGAGGACGGGCTTCACGTCGACGATCGGCGTTCCCTCGAGGGCCTCCATGTCGCTCACGAGGATCCGCAGGCCCTCGACGGCGAGGACCTGCACCCGGTGGAGACCGATCGGGTTCGGCCGGTCTGGCGAGCGGGTGCTGAACACGCCCACGACCGGCCTGTCGGGTTCGTCTCGCGGGCGGGTGCTGAGCACATCGCGGTCGGCGCGGTCGAGCCACGTGATCACGATGATCTCGTCACCGACGCGCAGGTCACGGATCGCCTCCCCGGTGCGCGCCTCGAACACGAGCCAGGCGGGTGGGGCGCCTTCGTCTCCCTGCCTCGGCGCGTGCGTGCGTTCGACCAGCGGAGATTCGACCCACCCGACCGGCACCACATCGAGGCGGGCCTCTCGCGGGCTCTGCTCCCCCATGCCCCCCAGCCTCAACCCGCCGCCGGACCGCGTCCCTGCAGGCGCAGCCCGAACGCTCGCCACCTGCGCCAGAACACAACGACCAGCACCAGCACGACCACCGCGAGGATCGCGGCGACGACGGGCCACACGATCGAGGTGACCGAGAGGGTCCCCGAGGCGCCGTCTTCTCCGAGGCTGACCAGTGGGTTCCCCGCACCCCCCGTCGTCGCCGTCGCCGCAGGGCGAGCGGCGGTCCTGCCCACCTGGGTCGCGAGCGCCGCGACCACGCCCAGCACGGCGGAGAACCCCGGGTCGACGTCGAGCGCGTTCGCGGCCGCCAGGGCGAGGATGCCTCCCGCGACCGGTGCGACCGCGATGCCGAGCAGGTGGAGCACGTGGTCGACGATCGGGATCTTGTCGCCGACGAAGTCGGCGACGCCGACGGCCGCGACGATGCCGAGCACGAGCGGATCGCCCAGATGGTCCCAAGGCGCCGGCAGCTCGATCAGGTCGGTGTAGCGGGAGAAGAGCCCCACGACGAGCAGTGGGATGTACGCGTTGAGCCCCGCTGCGGTCGAGAGGCCCAGCGCGGTGAAGTACCCGGTGACCGCGTCCACCGCGGCGACCGTAGCATGCGCACGCGGCTTCGCTCCGCGCCCGCCCCTACGGGCAGCCCAGGTGGCCGAACGCGTCCCGGTGCCGCCCCAGCAGCGTCCCCACGTACCTCACGCGCGCGTGCTGGAAGACGAACTTGCCGGGCGGCGTGCACCGATCCCGGTTGCGCAGCCAGAGCCACCCCCACTCGGTGTGGAACGTGCCGTCGGCGCAGCTCGGCCGGCAGTCGTTCTGGTGGAACAGGCCGAACCCGGCCGCCTTCCACGGACGCCATCGGAACCACCTGAGGTGGTCGACGTAGTAGTTGCCGTCGCCGCACGCGAACAGGATGGTGCGCGGCGTCGTGCGCAGGTGCCGGCAGTCCGTCATCGCATACGTCGTGCGTCGGCCTCCAGCATCGGCGGCGGGAACCAGGAGCGCCGCGAACAGCAACCCGGACACGATCAGCGCTGCGATCCTGCGCACACGAGGACCATCCGCTTCATCGGACGGCCTGTCAACGCGGTCGTGGGCGGGCGCTCAGTCGCGGAGCAGGCCGTGCTGCATCGCGAACATCGCCGCCGCCGCCCTCGTCGAGACCCCGATCTTGGCGTAGATGTGCTGCACGTGGTGCTCGGCGGTGCGAGGCGAGATCACCAGGGCCTCGGCGACCCCTCGGTTCGAGGACCCGGCCGCCACGAGCCGGAGCACCTCGACCTCGCGGTCGGAGAGCCCCGACGGCCATGCGCCGCGCGTGCCCGGCCGGGAGCGGCCGGCCGCCTCGAGCACCGCCCGGACGCACTCGGGGTCGAACCGGCCATCGCGACCCTGCTCGGCCAGCACCGCGGCCGCCTCGTCGGCTCCCAGAGCCTGGCGGTGCGGACGCCGCTGGGTCATGGCCTGGTACGCGTCGGCGGCCCCGATCAGCCGGGCCGACACGGGCGTCTCGGCCGCCGACGCGCCCCGGTGGTACCCGGAGCCGTCCTGGCGCTCGTGGTGCATCGCCGCGACGCGTGCGAGCGGCTCGAGCGCCGTCGAGCGCGCCAGGATCCGCTCGGTGTGGTACGGGTGCAGACGCACCTGCTCCCACTCGGTCGAGCTCAGCCGCCCTCGCTTCTCCCAGACCCCCGTGCCAACGGCGGTCCGGCCGAGGTCGTGCAGCAGCGCGGCCAGCCGCACGGAGTCCGGATCGTCCGAGCCGAGGCGCCGGGCCCCGTCGGCCGCGAGGTCGGCGACCCCCGAGGAATGTCCGAGCGTGAACGTGGTCTTGAGGTCGGTCATGTCCGCGAAGGCCTCGGCGACCTCGTGGAGCCTGCCGGCCTCGGCGGTGCGGACCGGCTCCGGCTCGGCCTCGATCACCGCTTCCCACGGATCGTCCTCCTCCAGACGCTGCAGCGACTTCGGGCCGACCGCCCGGAACGCATCCACCACCGAGGGGTCGAACCACGAGCCGGAGCGCCGATCCATCATCGCCAGCGCCGCGTCGACCCCGCCCTCGCGATGGAAGATCACCGCCTGGGTGGCCGGCTCGGCGATGCGCGAGGCGAGCGCGATGTCGTCGCCCGCGAGCCCCCGGGGCGCGCCCTTGCCGTCCCATCGCTCGATCGTCTGGTACAGCGCCCCTCGAACGTCGTCGCCGAGGCGGAGCCGATCGGCCATCTGCGTCGCCACCTCACAGATCGCGCGGAAGATCGCTCCCGACGTCTCCTTCCCCGTGACGGTCCTCGCGAGGTACGTCAGTCGATCGGGGCCGGATCCGCGGCCGACGGTGCGCAGGAACGCGAGCAGCTCGCGAGGCTGCGTCTCGTCGGTGCGCTCGGCGACCCGGCGCATGTCCGTGTCGCCGGGACCGAAGAGCGCGACCTCCTCGTGCAGGGTCGCGGTGCAGCCGAGGTGCTTGAGCAGGGTCGTGTAGTACACGCACGCGACCTCGCTCTCGGAGACGTTCAGGTGCCGCGCGATCTCGGTCGCGAGCACGCAGGCCCGGATCGCCTTCTCGGGAGGCTGGCCCATCGCCAGATCGGTCGTGAGGGACAGGGCGGCGAGCAGGTCGGCGAGGCGAAGCGGATCGGTCACGGCGTTCCAGGATGACAGGCCGAGCCCGCCGGGCAAAGATGGGCAGGACTACCGATGCCGCCCGACCTCGTGCCGCCGCATCGTTGTCGCGATGCGAACGAGGAGGCCGGACATGGTGCAGAGCATGACGTCTCCGACCGACGAGGTACGCGGGGCCAGGCCGGCGCTGCTCACACCGGCCTTCCTCACGGTCGCCCTGGCGGAGCTGGCGTACTTCACGGCCGACGGCATGCTGCTGCCCGCGCTGCCCCGATACGTCGAAGGGCCGCTCGGCCGCGGCAACATCGCCGTCGGCGTCGTGATCGGCGCGTTCAGCCTGTCGGCGTTCTTCCTGCGACCGTTCGCCGGCCGAGCCGCCGACCTCCGTGGGCGTCGGCTGCTGATGATCGCCGGCGCGTCCTTGTTCGCCGTCTCGGTCGCGGGCTACTTCCTCGCGACGTCGGTCGCGGTGCTGGTGGCCATGCGATTGCTGACCGGAGCCGGCGAGGCGCTGTTCTTCGTCGCGGCACTCGCCGCGAACATCGACCTCGCACCGCCGGAACGCCGGGGCGAGGCGTTCAGCTTCGCCTCGCTGGCGCTGTACATCGGACTGGGGGCGGGGCCGTTCATCAGCGAGGCCGCGATCGAACACCTCGGGTTCGGCGCCGTGTGGATCGGCGCGATCGGTCTCGCGGCGGTGGCGGTGGGGCTGTCCATTCGGCTCCCCGCGATGCGGCCCGTCGTCAGCGAGACGCCCGAACGGCATCGGCTGATCCACCCGGCGGGACTGATGCCCGGCCTCGTGCTCGCCTCCGCGATCTGGGGCATGGCGGGCTTCCTGACGTTCGTGCCGCTCTACGCGCTCGACCTGGGCATGGGCGGGGCGAGCCTCGTGCTGGGATTGTTCGCGGGCATCGTCGTCGCGATCCGCAGCCTCGGCGCGACGATCCCCGATCGCCTCGGCGCGGGGCGATGCACGCGGATCGCGCTGGGACTGACCGCCGTCGGTCTCGCCGTGATCGGCATGTGGCGCACGCCCGCCGGCCTCGTGCTCGGCGCGACGATCCTCGGGGTGGGGGTGGCCCTGTTCACGCCGGCGCTGTTCGCGTTGGCCGTGGAAGGTGTGCCCGCCGGCGAACGCGGCGCCGTCATGGGCACCACGAGCGCGTTCCTCGACGTCGCCTTCGGTCTCGGCCCCGCGACCCTCGGGTTCGTCGCTGCGGGGTTCGGACGCGGCGCCACGTTCCTCGCGGGGTCGATCGTGGCGGTGGCCGGCCTGGTGCTCGTGCTCTCGACGAAGCCGGGTAGCCCCGGCGATCGGCGAGCCCTCGGTGCGTGAGCGCGCGAGCGCGGCGATGGACCCTCGGTGGAGGCCCCTCTAGCATCAAGGCGTGGGCTCCCGGGTGCTGGTCGTCGAGGACGAGCCGTCGATCGCCGAGCCGCTGGCCGACCACCTGGTTCGCGAGGGGTTCGAGCCCGAGGTGGCGGCCTCGCTCGCCGACGCGCGGGGGGCCTTCGAGCGCCACGAGCCCGACGTCGTGCTGCTCGACGTGATGCTCCCCGACGGAGACGGGCGCGATCTCTGCCGCGAGTTCCGCGCCGGTTCCGACGCGGTCATCGTGATGCTGACTGCGCGGGGCGAGGAGGTCGACCGCATCGTCGGGCTCGAGCTCGGGGCGGACGACTACGTCGTGAAGCCCTTCTCGGCGGCCGAGCTCATCGCGCGCATCCGGGCGATCCAGCGCCGAGGCCGCGGCGGCGCGTCCAGGCGCGGACCGATCGAGATCGGTGACCTGTCACTGGACCTCGCTGCCAGGATCGTGACCAAGGACGGCCGGACCGTCGAGCTCGCCGCCAAGGAATTCGACCTGCTCCGCATGTTGATGTCGCGCGCGGGCGAGGTGGTCGGGCGCGAGGAGATCATGGACGAGGTCTGGGACCCTCACTGGTTCGGGCCGACGAAGACCCTCGACGTGCACATCTCCTGGCTACGCAGGAAGATCGAGGACGATCCCTCGTCGCCCCGCTACATCACCACGGTCCGTGGGGTCGGATTCCGCTTCATGGGTCCGGACGCGGACATCGGCGCGTGAGGCGTCGATGAAGGTCCGGACCCGCCTCGTCATCTCGTTCTCCTATGTCTTGCTGGTGGTGATCGTGGCCCTCACGGTTCCACTGGGCGTCGTGCTGCGCGACCGGGCGAGGTCCGAGCTCGAGGCGGTGGCGCTCACGAACGCCCAGACGATCGCCGCGCTCCTCGACGCAGACCGGTTGGGTGCCGGGGCCGCTCGGGAACGGCTCGCGGGCGACATCGCCCGGTTCGCCGACGACGTCGGCGGCCGGGTCGTGGTCCTGGACGCGGGCGGCACCGTGGTCGCGGACTCCCAGGGCGAGGATCTCGGCCAGGACTTCGTCACTCCCGGACGGCCCGAGGTGGGACAGGCGCTGCGCTCGGTCGCCTCGGCAGGCGTACGGAACAGCGTCGACGAGGGAGGCGACATCGTGGTGGCGGCGGCCCCGGTGATCGACGGCGGCGACCTCGCGGGGGCGGTGCGGCTCTCCAGAGACGTGGCGCAGGTGCAGCGCAACGTCACCAGGGCCACGATCGCGATCGCCGTCGTCGCGGGCGCGGGACTCGCGGCCGGGTTGGTGCTGGCGTTCGTGATCGCACGTTCATTGGCCCGGCCGCTCACACGTCTGGCCGCCGCCGCTCGCAGACTGGGCCGGGGCGACCTGGCGACGAGGGCTGGTTCGGTCGAAGGCGGCGACGAGATCGTGGAGCTCGCGACGTCGTTCGACGACATGGCGGACCGGATGGAACGCACGGTTCGGGCGCAGCGCGAGTTCGTCGCCAACGCCTCGCACCAGCTGCGAACGCCGCTCACCGGCATGAAGCTCCGGCTGGGCTCGGCGATGGCCGAAGCCCCGGATGAACCCGTGGCGTCGGAGCTGCGGGCCGTGGAGCTCGAGGTCGATCGGCTCGCGGGCATCGTCGACCGGCTGCTGATGATGGCGCGCGAGGTCGAGGAGGGACGGGAGACCCACGTCGACGCCGGGGAGGCAGCTACCCGGGCGGCAGAGCGGTGGGGCGAGCGAGCCGTGGTCGCAGGGGCGATCCTGTCCGCGAGCGGCGACGCGGGCGTGGCGCTGGCGGACCCAGACGACCTGGACCAGGTGCTCGACGTCGTGATCGACAACGCGATCGCCTACGCCCCGGGGCCGATCGAGATCGTGGCCCGGCGCGAGGGTTCCCGGGTGCTCGTCGCGGTCCAGGACCGGGGGGATGGCATCGCCGGCGACGACCTGCCCCGCGTGACGGAACGGTTCTACCGCGGACGATCGGCGTCCCCCGGAGGCTCGGGCCTAGGCCTGGCGATCGCGAAGGAGCTGGCCGAACGGTGGGGTGGATCGATCTCGGTGACGACCTCACCCGGGTCGGGCACCCGCGTCGAGGTGCGCCTGCGGGCCGTGGAACCCTTAACCGACCCTTAGGGTCGCCGTCGCTACGCTGGCCGGGTGAAGCGGATCGTCTCGATGGTCGCGCTGGGCATCGGCGGGCTGCTGGTGGCACTGGCGCTCACCCTGGGTGCGCTGGCCCTGGCCGGCGACGACGTGGGCGAGCTCGTCCGGCCCGGGCTCTCGACGCCGACCGACTCGGGTCCGTCGCCCTCGCCGTCGGAGACGCCCGACCATGACCGGACCGAGACACCGTCGGCGACCCCCTCCGGCGACGACAGCTCGGGTCACGGATCCGACGGCTCCGGCGACGACTCGAGCGGACACGGGTCCGGTGATGACTCGAGCGGGTCGGGGTCCGACGACGACCACTCGGACGACGACGACTGACAATCGAGGATTATCCCCTCCTTAACCGTCGCCTAGGCAGCCCCTCACCTGCCCCCTCATACGGTTGAGACGGCACGACCGTCATCGACCCGAAGAGGGAGGAGGCACGATGACCCGCCGCATCTGGATCACCCTGGCGACGCTCGGGCTGCTCGCGCTCGTCGCCGGAGGCACGATCGCGATCGCCCAGGACTTATCCCCGCCCGACCCGGTGGTTTCCTCCACGTCGACGCCGGCGACCGACGATCCCTCGGGGACCGACGGACCGACGGCGACACCGGAGGCGACGCCGACCGATACTCCGAGCGCTTCGGCGACCGCGAGCGCGTCCGACGACGACCACGGTCGTCGCGACGACGACGGTGGCCACGACGACGACGATCGCGGTCACGACGACGCCGATCGCAGCGGGCCCGGCGCCGACGACGACTCCGGGCATGACGATTCCGGGCATGACGATTCCGGGCATGACGACGGCGGCTCGCACGACGGCGGCTCGCACGACCGATGAGCGCGCACGCCCGTCATCGCTCCACCGCCGTGGCCGCGACGACCATCGCGGGGCTGCTCCTGGCCGCGTGTTCGATCGCCGGAGGGGGAACCACCGATCCGCCAGGAGATAGGGCACGAGCAAGGCCGGTCGAAGCCTCTGCCGCGGTCGCGGAGCCTTCGGCATCGCCCGACGGAGCCGACGGCTCCGCCCGCAGGGTCGATCCGCGCCTGGGCGGGCTCGAGGTCGGGTTCGGGGAGTTCGCGATCACGCTCGAGGCGGAGGAGATCCGCCCGGGTCCGGTGACGTTCGTGATCCGCAACGGGGGAGCTCTCGTCCACGGCTTCGAGATCGAGGGTGAAGGCGGCGGCGGCGACCACAGCGGCCATGGGAACGGCGAGCTGAAACTCGAAGGGCCGGAGTTCGGCCCGAACGACGTCGTCCGGATCCGCGCGAACCTGCCGCCCGGCGTCTATGAGCTCGAATGCTTCGTCGCCGACCATGACGAACTCGGCATGCGCGCGACCCTGATCGTACGGCCGGGCGCTCCGCTGGTCCGCGAGCAGCCCGCGCCGGGCCGTACGGGCGCGGTCTCGGTCGTGGGCTTCGCCTTCTCGCCCGATCGGATCGAGGTCGCGCCGGACACCGAGGTCTCCTGGAGGAACGACGACCCGACACCGCACACGGTCACTGCCGACGACGGATCGTTCGACTCCGGCACCCTCGAGAGCGGCGACGGGTTCTCGTTCCGCTTCGACGGGCCGGGGACCTATCGATACGCCTGCTCGATCCACCCCGCCATGCGCGGCACCGTGCGCGTGACTTGACCGATGGTGGGCTCGTCGACGACGCTCACGGTTCGCTAGGGACAGAAGGCCGCGACGACCCTCCAGTCGTCTGTCGCGCGCTCCCCCCGCTTTCCTTCCGGCCGGATGACACCGTAGTGGTGTCATACGGGCTCGATCGATCCTGCGGACCGTTCCGACATCGATCGTGATGTCATCAGCGTCACTGGTCGGGATCGCGGGGCCTGTCTCGCAGGCGCTCGGCAGACAGCGCGTGGGCTGCGCTCGCGACCTGTGGCTGCCCGGTGACCGTGGCCAGGAACTCCTCCTGGTCGAGCGTCCAGACGGCACCGTCGTTCACGGCTCGGACGGTCGCGGTCCTCGGCACGTCGTGCAGCAGGGCGATCTCACCGAACGCGTCACCCTCGCCGAGTCGCCGCACCGGTCGACCGTCGACGAGCACATCGAACGAACCCGAGTCGATCAGGTGGAACCGGTCGCCGGTTTCCCCCTGCACCACCACGTCGGTTCCGGCGCGCACGGCCACCTCGTCCAGCTGCGACGCGAGCCGCTCCAGCTCGGGCGGCGACAGCGGAGCGAACATCGTGAGGGAGCGAAGCAACACGAGCTGGCGTTCCGGCACGGCCGCTGCACGGTCGAGACGGCGCAGACCGCCGACGGCGGGCACGGTGAGCACGACCAGCGAGGCGCCGATCGCGAGCAGCGCGGTCGGGATGCTGAAGAAGCCGATCAGCACGCCGGCGACCCCGGCCCCCAGGCCGACGCCCGCCATCCACAGTGACTCGACCACCCCGAAGACGCGGGTGAGCACGACGTCGTCGACCACCCGCTGCAGCAAGGTCCGCCCGACGACGTCGAGCACGGTGATCGCGCCGCCCGCCACCACGGCCGCCGCCACCACCACCCCGAGCGATGCGAACCCCGATGCCGCGACACCGGCCGCCAGCAGCACGATGGCACCGACCATCGCGATCCACAGCCGGCGGCCCCCGACCAACGCGACCGACCCGGCCGCTCCCACGAGTGCCCCGACGCCGGCCGCGGTCTGCAGCGCTCCCACGCCCGACTCGCCGAGGTCGAGCACGTCGATCGCCACCGACACGAGGAGCACGTCGAACGCTCCCCACGCGGTCGTCATCAGGGCCGCGATCCCCACCAGCAGGCGCGGCCCCGGCTCGCGTGCGATCGACGCGAACCCGTGGCCCGCCTCGGTGATGAGCTTCCAGGGGTGCAACGGCCCCGGAACCGACGGGCTCGTGTGCGCGCCGAGCGTGAGCACGGCGGCGGCCGAGACGCCCAGCAGCCCGGCTGCGACGAGGTAGACCTCACCCGGGCCGGCCACGGCCAGGATCAGCGTGACCGACAACGTGCCCAGGGTGCCGCCGAGGCCGTCGCACATCGACGACACGGAGTTCGCCGCCGCGACCTCGTCGGGGGTCGCCGCGAGCGAGGGCATCAGGGAATGATGGGCCGGCCGCGAGGTGGTCATCGCGGCCATCGCGACGACCGCCGCCGCGTACACGACGGCGTCGGGAGCGTCGAAGACCATCGTCGCCCCCGTGAGCGCGGTCGCGACCATCTGCGCGAGGTAGCCGTAGCCGAGCACCCGCTCACGCCTGCGGCGGTCGCCGAGCGCGGCGGCGATCGGAGCGATCACGCCGGCAGGGAGCAACAGCAGGAACCCGACCAACCCGGTCGCGGCCGGCCCGCCCCGATCGAAGGCGAAGACCAAGATCGCGATCCAGGTCGCCGCCTCGGCGCCGCTGAAGATCAGGAAGGCGACCGAGGTGCGCCGCAACGCCCGGCTGCCGGCGACGCCGCGGAGCGCGACCAGCGGGGGGCCGAACCGAACCCAGACGCGATTCACGTCCGGATGGTACGGGGCCGGGTCTCGCCGCCTGGAAGGAGGCCGTCCCGGGAAGTCGCGAAGCGTGGGTAGGGTCGGATGGTGACCACGACGATCGACGAGACGACGACGGAGCGAGCCGCCCGGCGGCCGAAGCACCGACAGGCCCTGCGTGGCCTGGTCGTCGTCGGCACCCTGCTGGTCGTCGCGGCGGCCTCGATCGCGTTCGCGCTCGGCGTGACCCCCGCGCAGCCGGTCTCCATGCTGGGGCAGACCGTCGCGGTCGGCACGACCCCGCCCTCCCTGAGCGCGTCCGGACCGGGCGAGGTCGTGCTGTTCGGCCAACGCCTCCCCACGCAAGTGCACTTCGTGGGCCCGGTCCGGCCACGCATGGTGGTGACCGACATCAGCATCACGGCGCAGATCGAGGACGCGTTCGCCCCGCCTGGGCGAGCCGCCGCGGCCGAAGAGGCCGGCGAGGCGCTCGCGGCCGGGTGGCGTCGCTACTTCCTGTGGGAGATCGGCTTCGTCACGCTCGCGGCCGTGGTGCTGCTCGGGGCGATCGCCGGCTGGCGGCGCTACGACGGGCGGCGCACCCTGATCACCCTGCTCGGCGGGCTGCTCTTCGTGCACCTGGTGAACGTGAGCGCGATCATGGTCACGGCGTTCACGGCCCCCGACGTCCTGCGGGGGGTCGGGAGCCTCGACGAGCTCGTCGGTCGCGAGGAGCTGCGTCCGGTGCGGCCCGCCGAAGGACCGGCGCAGCCGCAGACGCAGGCGATCGTCATGGGCGATTCCACCGCAGCCGGGCTGGGGGGCCCGCCGATCTCCGAGGCCACGCCGCTCGACGAGGCGTGCGAGCGCAGCTCGTTCGCGTTCGCCCGCGTCCTCGCGAGGGTCAACGACTGGACCGTGGACAACCTCGGCTGCAGCGGCGCCACGATCGAGCACGGGGTGCTCGGGGCCCAGACGGCCGGTGGCCGGCGGGTCCCGCCCCAGCTGGCCGTGGCGAAGCGAGCGACCGCTCCCGAGGTGGTGATCGTCAACATCGGGGCCAACGACATGCACTGGAGCACGCTCGTTTTCCTCTGCGGCGCAGCCGATTCATGCGACAACCGGGCCCTCACCGCGTACTTCCAGCGGTCGCTCGAGGACTTCACCCAGGACTACTACGAGCTGCTCCGGCAGCTCGCGACGCTGCCCGGCGATCCCCTCGTGCTGATCAACCGGTACTACGTGCCGTTTGACCCCGAGCTCGACTGCCTGGAGGGGTTGGGGCTCAGCCGGGAGAAGATCGACGTGCTGCTCGAGCGGCTGGCCACGGTGAACCAGGTGCTCACGAGCGGCGCTGAGACGTTCGGTTACCGCTCGGTCCAGCCGGATTTCGGGGGCCACGAACTCTGCACCGACCAGTCGTACGTGCAGGGGCCCGACGATCCCGCTCCGCTGCACCCCAACGCGCGCGGGCACCTCGTGATCGCCCTGGCCGACGAGCGAGCACTGCTCGAGGAGGCGTGAGGCGGGTCGGCGGTCCGTAGACTCGTCTCTCAAGACGACGAGGAGACGATCCCGATGACCGACGGCATCATGGAACGCCTCGCCGCGGGCCCGGTCCTGGGCGACGGTGGCTATCTGTTGGAGCTCGAGAAGCGCGGCTACGTGCAGGCGGGGCCGTTCACCCCCGAGGTCGTGATCGAGCATCCCGAGGCGCTCGAGCAACTGCATCGCGAGTTCCTGCTGGCCGGCGCCGAGGTGCTGCAGACGATGACGTTCTACGCGAGCGACGACAAGCTCGCCACCGTGGGCCTGGCGGGAAGCGTCGACGAGATCAACCGGAACGCCGTGCGCATCGCGCGCGAGGTGGCCGCCGAGGGCGATGCCCTCGTGGCGGGCAACCTCTCGCTCACCTGGGCCTACGAGCCGGCCGATGCGTCGAGCGCCGACCGCGTCCGCGCGATGTTCGACCGCCAGCTCCAAGACCAGATCGACGCCGGACCGCCCGACCTGTTCATCGGAGAGACGTTCTCCTACCTCGGCGAGGCATTGCTGTTCGTGGAACGCGCGAAGGCCACCGGCCTGCCGGCGATGGTGACGATGTCGTTCGAGGAACTGCCGGCGAAGGCCTACGAGGGGGAGTCAGCCGGTGAGTGCGCGACGCGCCTCGCCGACGCCGGTGCGGACATCGTCGGCGTGAACTGCTTGAACGCCCCCGATCAACAGCTGCCCATCGCGAGCGAGATGGTTCGGGCCGTCGGCGGGTCGGTCCCCGTCGCCGCGCAACCCGTCGCCTACGCGACCACCGACGACCGGGCCGACTTCACGTCGTGGGACGAGTTCCCCGAGGCGCTCACCTCGATGACCCTGCCGCGAGGGCATCTGGGGCGGTTCGCCGCCGACGCGCGCGACGCCGGCGTCCGCTACATCGGATCGTGCTGCGGCTCGGTGGCCGAGCACGTGCGCGAGATGGGCAAGGTGCTGGGCAAGCTGCCCGCCGCCGAGCGCGAATGGCGCTCGACCGGCAAGGCGATGTCGGCCAAGGAGTACTACGAGGAGCGTTCGTAGCCGGCGCCGACGTTCAGTCGAGCAGGGTGTCGAAAGCCCGCATCCTGTCGGTGAGCCGGTGTGCCAGCGTCGTCGCGAACCAACGATGGAGCGAGACCGCGAGCGCCGGTTCCTCGGCCTCGAGCCGATCGATCTCGTCGCGGCCCAGCCGGAGGACCACGCTCGGCGTCTCGGCCACCACGTCCGCCGTGCGAGGCGCGCCCGTGTAGAGCGCGATCTCGCCGACCATCACGCCGGGAAGCACGGTGCTCAGCCGCACCTGCGTTCCGTGCGAGGAACGCATCTCGATCCGCAGGCGACCGGACTCGAGGACCCAGACGTCGTCGGGCGACGCGCCCTGGGTGATCAGGACCGCTCCCTCGGGGAGGTCGCGCTGCTCGAAGCGGTCCCAGAGGCGTTCCGGCAGGCCGGCCAGGGCCTCGGAACGGCCGACCCCCGTTCCGACACGCCCGAGCAGCCCGTCCTCGCACCGCTCGAGGCCACGATCCAGGTCCGGCTCGAACCGGACGACCCCGTCGATCGTGACGACCCCGCCACGCTCGAGCCGCCCCCGCACCGCCTGCGGCACGTCGGTCAGCACGAGCTCGAACGCGTTGGCCTCGGCGAGCTGTGCGATCTTGCGGAAGGACATCGCGGCGGACGAGTCCATGCCGGTGACGCGCCGAAGGTCGATCACGAGGTACCGCAGCTCCCCCGCTTCCACCCGCTTGCGCACCCGTTCGAGCAGCCCGCTCGAGGTGCCGAAGAAGACGAACCCCTCGACACGCAGGATCTGCACGCGCTCGCCCAGCGACCGCAGGGCGTCGCGTTCGCCGGGCGGGCGATCGACGTTGCTCCGATACGTGTCGCCGAGCGCCTCCTCACGGACCTGTTCGAGCCGGCTGTAGTTCACGGCGAACAGCACGACCGCGAGCACCAGCCCCGCGGCCACGCCCGGGAGCAGCCCGCGCGTGATGATCACGGCAAGGATGGCGAGCACCACGAGGTACTCGCTGAGCGGCAGCGACCGTCGCTTGTCCCACACCCAATCGACGATGAACCCGAGGCCGACGAACACGAGCGCGCCGCCGACGATCATGCGAGGGATCAGCTCGATCAGCGAGGCGCCGAACACGACCGCCGTGAGGGGCACGAGCGCCGCCACGAGGCCGGCGACCCGCGCGTTCACGCCCATCTGGTAGGCGAGTGCCGTCAGGCTGAGCGCGTGATAGCCGGGGATGCCACCGAAGGCGCCCGAGACGACGTTGACCACGCCGGCGTCACGGAGCTCCCGGTTCGAGTCGAGGTCGGTGTGGCGGATCAGCTCGATGCCGCTGACGTTGAACAACGCGGCGATCACCGCGACGAAGACCGCGGTGGCGATGCCGGCCACCTGCCCGAGCACGGCGGACCAATCCGCGTCGGTGAGGGCGTCGAGGACCGTCCGCGGCTCCCAGATCTCACCCGTGGGGAACGGTCCGAGCAGCCAGAGCCCGTCACGCACCTCGTCGAGCGAGGAACCCGTGACGAGCACCCCGGCCGCGAACAGCACCAGGCCGAGGCCGATGATCGCGGGGATCACGAGGGGGCGCTTCACCATGCGCGACACGACGAGGAGCACGACGCCGAAGGCCAGCGCGGGGATCCACCGCATCAGGTCCTCGCGCCGCAGCAGGTCCCCGATCGTGCGCAGGTACGGTTGCACGCTCGCCGCGACGCCGATGCCGCCCTTGAAGAGCAGCCAGCCGGTGCCGGCGAGGAAGCCGCCGACCACCGGGTAGGGCACGTAGCGGACCAGGTTCCCCAGCCGGAACGCCCCGAGCAGCGCGAACACGATGCCGGTCGTGACCGTCACGACCACGGTCGCGGCCACGACGGTCAGGAACGCTCGATCGAGGCTGCCGAACGCGTCGAGCGCCGTCGTGGTCGCGATGACCGCGAGCACGGCGGCCGCGGCGTCCTGCACGCTCCCGACCACGCCGCGGGCGCCCGCCCTCCAGGCGAGGATCGCGAGCGTCGCCGCGGAGGCGACCAGATACAGCCCGATGCCCCGAGACAGGAACGACGCGAGGTACCCGCCGAACACGAGCGCGGCGAACGAGACCGCGAGGACGACCTCGACCGCGCCGATCACCACGCCGGAGGCGAGGGCGGCAGCGGTGCCGACGGACCGTCGCTGATCGGACACGGCTCTCCCGCGGTCTCGTGAGGCCTCGCGGGAAGACCCGACCTGTTCGTCTCCGGCTCGAGTCGCGAGCCGTCTTCTTCGTCGACCCTACGTGGCGGTCGACCTTCCCGCGACGACCCGCTCGTAGATCACGATCAGCAGGATTGCGACGATGATCGAGCCGATCCAGGCGATGCCTTCGTTGCCGGAGAAGATGGCGTTCCAGATCAGCCCACCGACGATCGCGGCCACCACCCCGATGATCATCGTGGTGACCCAGCCCATCGACTGCTTGCCCGGCAGGATCAGCCTGGCGAGCGCGCCGATCACGAGACCGGCGATCGCATAGACGATGATGTCCCAGAAGCCGATGTCGTCCATGGAGCGGCGCTCCTTCCCCGTCGCGGCCCGTATCCCCCACGCGCCTTGCGCTGCATCGTAGAGCTGGCGGCGGCCTCTGCGCAAGCGCGGACCGACCCATCGGGCGTGGTCCGTTGTCCCGGGGACCGTCGAGTCGCTAGGCTCCGCCGGTGAGCTCGTTCGAGCGGGACGTCATCATCGTCGGCGGGGGGCACAACGGGCTCGCGTGCGCCGCCTACCTCGCGAAGGCAGGGCTCGACGTGCTGGTGCTCGAGCGACGCGACGTCCTCGGCGGAGCGGCGGCGACCGAGACGACGTGGGACGGCTACCGCATCTCGAGCGCCTCCTACGTCGTCTCGCTGATGCCCGACCGCATCGTGGACGAGCTCGAGCTGAAGCGGCACGGCTACGAGGTCTCGATCATCTCCCCCGACTACTTCGTGCCGTTCCCCGACGGCTCGTCGCTCACGCTCTGGGGCGACCTCGCGCGTGACGTCGAGAACATCGCGAGGCTCAGTCCGGGCGACGCCGATGCCTACGTCGAGTTCGACGCCTACTTCGAGCGCATCGCGGGCCTCGCCAAGGACCTGCTCTACGTCGTGCCCCCGAACATGAAGCTCACCGAGATCGTGAACTGGGCTCGCACCGGCGCGCGGTTCCGTGGATGGACCGGCCGCGACGTGCACGAGCTCGTGAGGCTGTTCACGATGAGCGCGGCCGACTTCCTCGACGAGTGGTTCACCGACGAACGCGTGAAGGGAGCGCTCGCGACCCAGGCGATCATCGGCGCCTGGTGCGGGCCGATGACCCCGGGCTCGGCGTACGTGCTGATGCACCACTGGATCGGGGAGATCGACGGGCACTTCGGCGCCTGGGGGTGGGTCAAGGGGGGCATGGGCGGGGTCTCGGCGGCGCTCGCGTCGGCCGCCCGAGCGGCCGGCGCGGAGACGCGCACGGGACAGAACGTCTCGCGCATCGCGATCGGCCCCAACGGCCGCGCTCACGGGGTCGAGCTCGACGACGGATCGGTGATCCGCGCGAAGCGCGTCGTCTCCAACGCCCACCCGGTCACCACCTATCTCGACCTGATCGGCCGCGACCACCTGCCGTCCGACGTCGTGCGCGACGTGGAGCGGTTCCGAACGCGGAGCGGCAGCGTCAAGGTGAACCTCGCGCTCTCGGAGCTGCCGAGCTTCCCGTCGTGGGACCAGGACGGCGACGTGCACCGTGGCCTGATGGCGGTCTCGCCGTCGATGACCTACCTCGAGCGCGCGTTCGACGACGCGAAGTACGGGAAGCCGAGCACGCATCCATACGCCGAGGTGATGTTCCCGACGGCACACCAGGTCGGCCTCGCGCCCGGAGACAAGCACATCATGATGGCGTTCACCCAGTACATGCCGTACGACACGCCCAACAGCCCTCGGACCCGCGACGCCTGGGCCAAGAAGATCGTCGACGCCGTCGGCGCCTACGCACCGGGGCTCGCCGACTCGGTCGAGCACGTCGAGGTGCTCACGCCGAGAGATCTCGAGGAGCGGTTCGGCCTGCTCGGTGGGAACATCATGCAGGGGGAGCTCACGCCGGATCAGATGTTCTCGTTCCGGCCGATCCCGTTCTTCGGTGACTACCGCACACCGATCGAGGGGCTCTACCTGTGCGGCGGCGGCACGCACCCCGGAGGCGGCGTGATGGCCGTGCCCGGGCGCAACGCGTCGACGGTCGTGCTGCGCGACGCCAAGTTCGGGCGCGTCACCGAGCGCGTCGACGACGTGCTCGAACGCGTCCGTGGCATGATCTCGCGCGACTGACGCACCGACACCGCCCCACGAACATCCTGGTCACGCGCGCCTGCGCTCGGCGAGGTGATCCGCGACGCCGATGCTCGTGAACGGCACGACGGGGGCGAGCAGCACCGCGACCTCCGGGACCGTCCGCACCGCGAGGAATGCCCACGCGGTCGCCGCAGCGAGGGCCAACACACGCGGGCGCCAGCCATGCACCACCTCGGGGCGCAGCGCGACGAGACCGCCTGCTCCCACCCCGGCCACGAACCCGGTGACCGCATCGGCAGCGATCGCCGACACCGGGATCCCGACGAGGAGCGCGAGCGCCATCGCCTTCACCACCGCCCCCGGCGCGCGTGGATGCTCGGACAGGAACGCGAGCACGACGAACACGAACGGGACAAGGGCGAGCCCGAACGCGATGTACGCCCCGGGGTACCCGACGCCTCCGCCGTCGTCCGAAGCCACGGCGACGACGCCCGCGAGCATCGCCCAGTACCCCGGCACGAGCAGCAGCGTCGCGAGCAGGATCGCCCGCCACTTGCGGCGGGGCGACAGCGGGGCGGCGCTCGCGAGCCAGGACCTGCGCGCCCTCGCCATCGCCTACCCCTTCACGGAGCCGGCGGTGAGACCGCGCACGAAGTACTTCTGCAGCGCGAAGAACACGATCAACGGCACCACCATCGTGATGAACGCCGCCGCCGTCAGCAGATGCCAGCTCTCGCCCCGCGACCCCACGAGGTTCGCCAAGGAGATGGTGAGCACGCGCGTCTCGACGGTCCCCCCCAGCAGCACGTAGGCCACCAACAGATCGTTCCACACCCACAGGAACTGGAAGATCGCGAACGCGGCGAGCGCCGGAACGGACAGCGGGACGATCAGGCGCCAGAAGATCGTGAAGTGGTCGGCCCCGTCGATCCTGGCCGACTCGATGATCGACGAGGGCAAGGATCGGATGTAGTTCGCGAGCAGGTACGTGGCCAGGGGTAACCCGAACCCCGCGTGGGCGAGCCACATGCCGAGGAACGTCCCGTTCAGGTCGAGGTCGGGGAAGACCCGGAACGGCCCGAGCGTCGCCCCCTGCGTGTAGAGACGCAGGATCGGGATCAGCGACATCTGCAGCGGCACGACGAGCAGCCCGACCACGACCACGAACAGCACGTACCGTCCGCGGAACTCCATCCACGAGAACGCGTACGCGGCGAACGCCGCGATCGTGATCGGGATCACGGTCGACGGGATCGCGACGGCGAGGCTGTTCAGGAACGAGTTGCCGAACCCCTCCTGGCTGAGCGCCGTCCGGTAGTTCTCGAACGTCCACTCGCCCACGCGGAACGGATGCGCGAGCGCCGTCCACCACCCGGTGCTGTTGGTCAGATCCTCCGGGCGGAACGACGTGATCAGCACGCCCAACGTGGGGATGATCCAGAGCACGACGATGACGAGCACCGTGATGCGCACGAACCAACTCGCACGCCTCCGCTCCCCGACGCCCACCGCTCTCGACGGAGCGGTCGCCGCGGCGTCGGAGCGCTCCTCGAGCTCGGCGACGCTCATCGGATCGATTCCTCCTCACGGAATCGCCGGATGTTCCAGATCATCACCGGGATGATCGCCACGAACAGGACGACGGCGATCGCGGCGCCGCGGCCCTGGTTCGCGCTGATGAAGAACCACCTGAGCATCCGCTCGGCGATCACCTCGGTCTCGTCGGCCTCGGCGTTGCCGAAGACGAACACGATGTCGAAGACCTTCATCGCGTTGATGACCATGTAGGTCACCACCACCACGATCGTGGGCAGGATGCTCGGGATCAGGATCCTCCGGAACACCTGCCACTCGGAGGCGCCGTCGATCCGCGCCGCCTCCACGATCTCGTCGGGCACGGACTTGATGGCCGCCGACAGCACGACCATGGCGAACCCGACCTGCATCCAGATCATGATCACCATCAGGAACAGGTTGTTCCACGGCCGCAGCTGGATCCAGGCGACCGGATCCTGGCCGAGTCCCTGCATCACGCCGTTGAGGAGACCGATGTTCGAGCCGAACCCGGCCGGGCGAAAGCTGTAGATCAGCTTCCACGTGACGGAAGCCCCGACGAACGAGATCGCGAGCGGGAGGAAGATGAGCGACTTGGCCACCGCCTCGCCTCGCCGCAGCTTGTCGGCCAGCGTGGCGTAGACCAACCCGATCACGGTCGCGAACAGGGGAACGATCACGATCCAGCCCAGCGTGTTCCGGATCGACCGGAGCATGCTGTCGTCGCTGAACACGAATCGGTAGTTGTCGAGGCCGACGAACTCCTGCCCGAACGCGTCCTTGAGGCTGATCAGGATCGTGTTGATGACCGGATAGACGAGGAAGACGCTCAGGATCACCAGGCACGGACCGACGAAGATCCATGGGCGCACCCCCTCGCGGTAGCGGAACGGCAGGAGGTCGACGGCCTTGTTCATCCCCCAGTACAGGAAGAAGACGCCGAAGACGCCGACGACGACCGCGACGACCACGACGATCACGCGGTTGGCATCTTCCGAACGCAGGAAGTCGAACGTCGCCCACATCGCGAAGAACGCCACGACCGGGATCGCGAGTGCCCCCGCGATGCGGAGCACGGACAGCCACAGGGCCGCGCCCGCCTTCGAGGTCTGCGCCGGAAGACCGGCGTCTGGATCGGTGGCTGACGAGCTCATCTCAGCGCCACATGGTCGCTCGAACGAGGGAGCGGCCGCCGTGCGGCCGCTCCCTCACCGGCGTCATCTGCATCGCCGCCGTCGGCCCTCACTCCCCTACGCGGGCCAACTGCTCTCGATCTCGTCGAGGACGGACTGCAAGGAATCCTGGCCATCCCTCATGTACTGCACCATCCCCGTCCAGAAGCTTCCCGAACCAACCTCGGGCGGCATCTGGTCGGATGCGTCGAACCCCGCTTCGCCCTCACCTGCGAGCGCCGTCGAGAGCACCTCGGATGCGCCTGCCAGGATCGGGTTCGGGTAACAGGTGGACTCGACGTTGACGTTCGGCGAGATTCGAGAGCTCCCCGGCTCCTCTCCCATCGCGCACTGGACCTCCTCGCCCATGAAGCGGGTCAGGAAGTCGCGCGTCTCGGGAGCGTCGCGGAACGTGACCATCATCTCGCCTGCGAACAGGGTCCCCTGCTGATCGATCGACGGGAACGGGAACCAGTCGTAGTCGACCCCCGCCTCGGCATTCTCCGGGAAGAAGGCGGTGATGAAGCTGGCCTGGCGGTGCAGCCAGCAGCCGGGCGGGTCATCGAACATCGGCAGCGGGGCGTCACCGAACGCGACCGACGGGGTGTTCTCGGCGCCGCCGAGCACGTTACCCTGGCCGAACATCACGTCCCCGAACAGCTCGCCCGCGTTGACCACCGCCGGATCGTTGAACGGGATCTCGTGGTCGATCCACTGCGTGTACGTGTCCTGACCCGCGGTGGCGAGCATGATGTCTTCCATCCAGTCAGTGGCCGGCCAGCCGGTCGAGCCCTCGCTCTGGTAGCCGACGCACCACGGCGTGCCGCCGTCGGCCTTGATCTGGTCGGAGAGCGCCGTCAGCTCGTCCCACGTCGTGGGGATCTCGTACCCGGCCTTGTCGAAGTCGTCCTTCGGGTACCAGACCATGCTCTTGAGGTTCACGTTCGACGGGATGCCGTAGTGCTTCCCCTCGAACTCGCCGAGGGACATGAAGTACTCGCCGAAGGTGGACTCCAGCTCCGCGATATCGAAGCCCATGTCCTCGAGGGCGATCGCGTTCCCAGACTGCGCCTGCTGGACCACGGTCCCGGGCTGCGGGAGCAGGATCACGTCGAGGGTGCCGCCCTGCGACCGGATCTGCACCTGCTCCTCGAAGTTGCCCGACTGCTCGAACTCGACCGTGTAGTCCGACTGCTCCTGGTTGATCGTCGCGTCCGCGATGTTCTGCAGCACCTCGTTCTCTTCGGGCTCGACCGCGGACAGGACGTTCACGGTGCCGGTGTTCTCGCCGGCGGGACTCCCGGCCGCCGTCGGGGAGCCTTCGCCCCCTCCGTCGTCGTCGGTGCACGCCGCCACGATCAACGCGAAGGCGAGGATCGGCGCGACCAGTCTGATTCGGCGCATCTGTCCCCCTCCTTATCTCTCGTCGACTATTTCGCCCACAGGTCCTCGGTTCGGTCAACTCAAGTAGCAACCCCCTCCGCCTCGGGGCTCAGGGCCGGTCGGCGATGAGGCCGCCGTACCACCGGACGCTGTCCTTGGGGGTTCGCTCCTGCGTCTCGAAGTCGACGTGCACGAGCCCGAATCGCTTCGCGTAGCCCTCCGACCACTCGAAGTTGTCCAGCAACGACCAGACGAAGTACCCGGCCAGCGGCACGCCGGCGACGACCGCATCGTGCGCGGCGGCGACATGGCGCTCGAGGTAATCGATGCGTCGATCGTCATGGAAACCACCATCGGACGTCGCGTCGTCGTCGAAGGCGGCCCCGTTCTCCGTGACATACAGACGGGGCGACCCGTACTCCCGATGCACCCGCGTCAACATCTCGGTCAGGCCGTCGGGCTGGATCGGCCATCCCATCGCCGTGACCTCCACGCCCGCCGGGGTGATCGACCGCACGCCCATCGACCGTGGGAGCTCGCTGCCTCGGTCCGTCGCGGCCGTGTCCGCCGTCACGGTGTGCACGGTGTAGTAGTTGACCCCCAGGAAGTCGATCGGCGCCGAGATCGTGGAGAGGTCCCCGTGGCGCACGAGCCCGAGGTCGAACGCCGGCGCGTACCGATCCATCACCGAGGCCGGGTACGTGTGACCGAACACCGGATCCAGGTAGAGACGGTTCAGCTGATCGTCGGCGAGCGCCGCCGCACGTTCGTCATCGGTATCGTCTCGAGCCGGCCGGCACGGGTACAGGTTCAGCGCGATCCCCACCTCGCCCGTGGTCTCGGCCCGGATGGCCTCGGTCGCGAGGCCGTGGGCGAGCAAGAGGTGATGCGTGGCGGCGAGCGCGGCGTCCTCGTCGGTCCGCCCGGGAGCGTGGACACCCTGTTCGTAGCCCAGCCAGGCGGCGACCATCGGTTCGTTGATCGTGATCCACATCGGGACCGTATCGCCGAGCGATCGAGCGACGGTCGCGGCGTAGTCGGCGAAACGCTCGGCCGTGTCACGCACCGGCCAGCCGCCGGCGTCCTCGAGCGCCTGCGGCAGATCCCAGTGGTAGAGGGTGAGGGTGGGGACGATGTCGTGACGCCGCAGCGCGTCGACGACCCGACGGTAGTGGTCGATCCCGCGCGGGTTCGCCGGACCACGGCCGTCGGGCTGGATGCGAGGCCACGACACCGAGAACCGGTACGCGCCGATACCCATGGAGGCCATCAGGTCGATGTCGTCCTCGTAGCGGTGGTACTGGTCGCAAGCGAGGTCACCGGTGTCGCCGGACCGTATCCGGCCGCGGGTCTTGCTGAACGTGTCCCAGATGGAAGGCCCGCGGCCGCCTTCCTCGGTTGCCCCCTCCACCTGGTAGGCAGAGGTCGCGGCTCCCCAGAGGAATCCCTCCGGGAAGGATCCGATGGGCGTGGGTCGCTCGCTCAGGCCTGTCCGCCCCCGTAGATGCCCAGGCCGGTGTCGGGATCGAAGAAGTGGAGCCGGTGGACGTCGACGACGAGCTCGATCGGCTTTCCCTTCGCGGCCTCGGTCCGCGGGCTCAAGCGTGCGACGAACTTCGAATGGCCCGCGGCTGCGGCCTGCTCGACGAGCTCGATCGCCTCCTGACCCACGTCATCTGCGAGCTCGCGCACGTCGTCGGTCGCGACCATCGGCGCCTGGATGTTGAAGTGCACGAGCACGTCGGCACCGAGAGCTTCCCTGAGCACGACGTCCGATCGGATCCGGCGGCCGGGCGGCTCGTCGGGCACGAGCGACGCATCCTCCATGTCCTCGGGCCGTATCCCGAGGATCACCTCCTTGCCGTCGTACGCCCCGAGGTCGGGGCGCGCGGCGATGACGTCTTCCGGGATCTCGAGACGGTGCCCCCCGAACTCCAAGGTGCGCGAGCCGTTCGAGCTCGACATCGTGGCCGCGACCATGTTCATCGACGGCGACCCGATGAATCCGGCGACGAACAGGTTCACCGGCCGGTCGTAGAGGACCTGGGGTGACTCGACCTGCTGGAGCAGCCCCTTGCGGATCACCGCCACCCGATCACCCATCGTCATCGCTTCGACCTGATCGTGGGTGACGTAGATCGTCGTGACGCTGAGCTCGTGCTGGATCCGGGCGATCTCGGTCCGCATCTGGACCCGGAGTTTGGCGTCGAGGTTGGACAACGGCTCATCCATCAAGAAGGCCTTGGGCTCGCGGACGATCGCCCTGCCCATGGCCACACGCTGGCGCTGACCTCCCGACAAGGCCTTCGGCTTGCGCTCGAGCAGGCCCTCGAGACCGAGGATCTCGGCGGCTTCCTTGACGCGGGTCGCGATCTCCTCCCTCGGCAGCTTCCGGAGCTTCAGGCCGAACGCCATGTTGTCGTGCACGGTCATGTGCGGATACAGCGCGTAGTTCTGGAACACCATCGCGATGTCGCGTTCCTTGGGGGGGACGCCGTTCACCACCCGCTCGCCGATGCGGATCGTGCCTTCCGTGATCGTCTCGAGGCCGGCCACCATGCGCAGGGCGGTGGTCTTGCCGCAACCGGACGGGCCCACCAACACGATGAACTCTCCGTCATGGACATCGAGGTTGAGGTCGGAGACCGCCTGCGTGCCGTCCCCGTACACCTTGGACACGTCCTGCATCAGGATCTCGGCCACGTTGATCCCTCCGATCCGATCGGGCCACGACCATTCAACCCCATGAGTCGAACATGGGTCGAGCCGGTGTGGGTCGGGGCACTCACGCGCGAACGACGACCGGGCGAACCTCCCGCTCGAGGCGGCGAGGGATCGTGACCTCGAACCGCGCCTCGAGGCGATCGCGGGCCGTCACGTAGGCGGCGACCGCTTCCCCGATCGAATCCGGCACCTCGGGGACGCCCATCGGCTGCAACAGGTGGTGGCTCATCGAGGCGAGCTGCTCAGCCACGAGCCGACCCTTGCCCGCCGAGCGCTTCGAGGTCATCCACAGGATCCAATCCCAGAAGTGAGCGTCGATGCCGGGCAACGTTTCGGCGCTCACCTGCCACGGCGGCGACGGCCGATGCGCGACTCCGGGGAAGATCAGATCGACCTTGGCCGGGCCGGGAAGCATCAACATGTAGCAGCGGTACTCCGTCGGACCGAGGCGGTCCCATTGCTGGGCGAGCGGCTCGAGCTCGGACACGAGCGATGGCAGGTCGGACTCGACCGACGGGAAGTCGTCGACCTCAACCGTGAAGTCCCAGTCCGACAAGGCGGTCGCCGTTCCCGACGCTCGCGAGCCGACGAGCTGCACGCTCACCACGTGCGGATGCGCCGTCACCGCCTCCTCGACCGAGCGGGCGAGCTCGGGTCGTGGGCTCACGGCGCTCCCTCGTCCGCGATGCGCTCACCCCCCCGACGCAACGCAACGACCACCGCCTCCCACGGATCGAGGCGGAGGGAACCGTCGATCCCAGCGCCGTCGCGGTCACGATCTGTCCCGATCAAGACCCGCCCGGGCTCGAGGGGAACGTCGACGGGGAGCTCCGAGTCGTTGACGGCGACCGCGGTCTCGTGCCCGCGGCGCCAGACCCACGCATCGTCGTGCGATCCCACCGACGACGAGCCACCGGCCCACAGGTCGGGACGGACCCGACGCAGCGCGATCAGGTCGCGGCACAGATGCAGCGTCGAGGTCGGGTCGTCGAGCTGGTCCTCCACGTTGCGCGAGGCGGTGTCACCCATCGGGAGCCACGGCTCCACGCCGGCCCGCGTGAAGCCGCCATCGATCTCGGGCGTCCACTGCATGGGCGTGCGCGCGCCGTCTCGCCCGGGCTCGTCGGGCCAGCCACGCACGCCGACCGGGTCGCGCAACCGGTCTCGAGGGACCTCGACGTCGGTCATGCCGATCTCGTCGCCGTAATACAGCAACGGCGTTCCCCGCAGCGTGAGCAGGATGAGGAGGCTGGCGCGGATCTTCCGTTCGTCGCCTCCGCACCACCTCGTGGGGAACCGGCCGACGTCGTGGTTCGAACCGCTCCAGGCCGGCCAGGTTCCCGGAGGGAGCGCGGCCTCCGTGGCCGCGACGACGGATCGGAGCTCGGCTCCCGGCTCGGCGAAGACGAACGGGAAGTTCATGATGAGCTGCAGCTCGTCCCCGCTCTCGCCGAAGAAGCGCATCAACCTGTCGATCTCGAGGACCCATGTCTCCCCGAGCAGCAGCCGAGGGGGATCGTAGGTCTCTGCGATGGCTCTCCATCGACGGAAGACGTCGTGCACCTCGTCTCGGTTCATGTTGTAGACCGGGCGTAGCTCCTGCGACGTGACCCTGGGATGGTCCTCGTCGGTGACGAGCGGGTTGTCGCGAAGCTGACTGTCCTTCACGAGCCCGTTGGCCACGTCGATCCGGAAGCCGTCGATGCCCCGATCGAACCACCACCGAAGGATCCGGTCGAACGCGTCTCGTACCTCGTCCTTCCACCAGTTGAGGTCGGGCTGCTCCGCGAGGAAGTTGTGAAGGTAGTACTGACCGGTGCCCCGATCGAGGGTCCAGGCGGGGCCCCCGAACGTCGATCGCCAGTTGTTCGGGGGGGAGCCGTCCGGCTTCGGGTCGGCCCACACGTACCAGTCACGGCGGCGGGCGGAGCGATCCGATCTCGCATCGACGAACCACGCATGGCGATCGCTCGTGTGGTTCGGCACGAGATCCAAGACCACGTGGATCCCGCGCTCGTGTGCCCCGGCGATGAGCCGGTCGAGTCGATCGAGGTCGCCGAAGTCCGGGTCGACCGACGTGAAGTCGGACACGTCGTAACCCCAGTCGGCGTCGGGCGACGAGGTGATCGGGCTCAGCCAGATCCCGTCGACGCCCAGCCACGCCAGATGATCGAGGTGATCGATCACGCCCTGCAGGTCGCCGTGGCCGTCGCCGTTCGAGTCGGCGAAGGAGCGCGGGTAGATCTGGTAGAGAACCCCCCCACGCCACCACGCATCACGCGTCGAGGGGTCGACGGAGGATCCCCGGGCGATGTCGGGCTCCCCCATGACGTCAGGATAGCCGGGCCGGAACGCTTCCTCGGGCCACGCCGACGCGTAGTGTTCGCCCGATGAATTCGGGCAGGCTGACGAGACTCCTCGGTCTCAGACCGGGCGAGGCCGGTCCGGTGGGGCTGGCGGTCGCGACGTCGTTCGTGGTCTCCGCGGGCCTGATGATCGGTCAGAGCGGCATCGAGGCCCTGTTCTTCGCCCGCTACGGCGTGGAGAAGCTGCCCGTGATGTACCTCGTCCTGGGGGGCACGATGTTCCTCACGACGATCGGTTTCGGCGTGTTGCTCACGCGTCTCGGACGCGGCCGGGCCTGCCTCGTCGTCCCCGTCGCGATCGCCGCGCTGGCGGCGGCGGGGCGGGTGGGTCTCGCCATCGACTTCGCGTGGATCACCCAGGCGTTGTGGCTGTTGCAGGGCGCGGGGTACTTCCTGCTGGGGCTCGCGGTCTGGGGCCTCGCGGGCATCGTCACCGACACGCGGCAGGCCAAGCGCTTCTTCCCTCTGATCGGGGCGGGCGGTGTGCTCGGGTACGTGATCGGCGGTCTCCTCACCAAGCCGCTCGCATCGTGGATCGGCACACCCAACCTGCTGCTGGTCTGGATCGCCACGCTGATCGCCACGTCCGCGCTCGGCGCGGTGCTGCTCGCGGGACACGACCGGACGCATCGCGAGCGGATCGGACGCGACCGAGCGGGGCCGATCGAGGAGCTGCGGCTCGGCCTCAGCTACGTGCGACGATCCGCGCTGCTGCGATGGCTGGCGCTGGCATCCGTCCTGTTCTCGCTCCTGTTCTTCTCGCTCTACCTGCCCTTCTCGCGCGCCGCGACCCTCCGCTACCCCGAGCCCGACGACCTGGCCGGGTTCTTCGGTCTGTTCTTCGGACTCTCGACGGGCGCGGCGTTCCTCATCTCGATCTTCCTCACGAACCGTCTGCTCTCCCGGTTCGGGGTGCCCACCGTGATGCTCGTGCTGCCGGTGCTGTACGCGGTGGCCTTCGGCACCCTCGCGATCGATGCGAGCTTCGCGGCCTTGGCGATCTTCCGGTTCGTACAGGTGGCATGGCTGCAGGGGGGCGCCTCGAGCTCGTGGGAGGCAGTGATCAACACGGTGCCGCCGGACCGGCGCGACCGGACCCGGGCGTTCCTGTACGGCGGGCCGACGCAGGTGGGCACCGTACTCGCCGGCGTGGTCGCGCTGATCGGCGAACGCGCCTTCTCCCCTGCCGTCCTGTACGGGATCGGGCTCGTCGCCGCCATCCTCGCGATCGTCGCGATGCTGGGCGTGCGACGCGCCTACCCCCGGGAGCTGGTCCGCGCCCTGCGGGAAGGGCGCCCGAGCGTGTTCGGTGCGGACACCGAGGCCCCCGCCGAACCGTTCGGCCTCGCCCGGTCCGACGCGTCCGCCGTGGCGATCGCGGTCGCGGCGCTCGACGACGCCGATCTCCACGTGCGGCGGGTCGCGGCGGTCGCGCTCGGCGATCTCGATCCCTCCGCGACCCGGGATCCGCTCATCGCGGCGCTGAACGACCCCGACCCCGGGGTGCGGGCGGCCACGATCGGCTCCCTGGCGACCGCCGGGCACGTGAACGCTGTCGCGGAGATCCTCACCTGCTCGGTCGATCCCGACGCCGCCGTGCGGCTCGCGACCGTCGATGCGATCGGCGAGCTCGACGTGGAAGCCGAGATCGCCTCGCATGCTCTCGGCCCGCTCTCGCACGACCCCGACCCGTCGGTCCGGGCCTCGGCGGCGGCCGAGCTCGCCGGGCTCACGGGCGACGCAGACGCCGTGGCGACCCTGGTCGAGCTCGCGGCCGACGGAGACGCCGATGTTCGAGCGGTCGCCTTCCGTGCGATGCTCCGCACGCGCGATGCGCGCCTGGCCGAAGCGGCGAGAACGGGGCTGCAGGACGCCGACCCCGGGGCCCGCGCGGAGGCGGCCGGCGCGTTCGCCTCGATCGGCTCGGCAGGGGCGATCCCCCTCCTGCTTCCGATGCTCGCCGACGCCGATGCGCTCGTGCGAGATGCCGCCGCGGCCGCCCTCGCGCGGTTGCCGCTCTCCGATGGTTCGACCGACGTGGAGCGCTTCGCTGCGGCGCGGGTCGCCGAGGCGGTCGATCGACACCGGCTCGGCATCGCGATCGACGTCGACGTCGACGAACGATTCGGGCTGCTCAAGGACTCGCTGCTCGCCCGATCCGAACGCGACGCCCTGGCCGGGTTGCGCGCCGCGTCCTTGCTGGGCGGCGGCGGTGCCATGACCGTGGCGCTCGAGAACCTGTCCGGAGCCGACCCCGCCCAGCGCGCCAACGCGCTGGAGGTGATCGAGAGCGTGGCCAGGCGCGACCTCGTGCGGCCGCTGATCGTGATGTGGGACAGCGCCCCGTCCCGCGAGCACCGGGAACCGGCCGCGCTGGACAGGCTCCGGGACGACCCCGACGATTGGATCCGCGAGTGCGCCGAGTTCGCGATCTCGCCCACAGGAGGAACGATGACCGAGACCCTCGCGACCCTCTCGACCATGGAGCGGGTGCTGTTCCTGCGCAAGGTGCCGCTGTTCACGGAACTGCCCCCGCCCGACCTGCAGCCGATCGCCTCGATCGCCGAGGAGCACGTGTTCGACGCGGGCGACACGATCGCGCGGCAGGGCGACATCGGCGAGGAGATGCACATCATCGTGAGCGGCGAGGTGTCGGTCGCCGTGCGCGACGGGACCGACGCGCAGCGGGTCGTCGCGGTCCGATCCGAGGGCGACGTGGTGGGCGAGATGGCGATCGTCACGAACGAGCCGCGCATGGCCGACCTCGTGGCACGTGGGCCGGTGAGGCTCCTCACGATCGACCGGCGGCGCTTCGAGTCGATCATCCGCGAGCGTCCCGAGACCGCGCTGGGTGTGATCAGGATGCTGAGCCGGCGGCTCGCGGAGGCGCCTCAGGCCGGGGAAGCGGGCGCGGGCACGACGACCGCGTCCACCTCGTAACCCTTGAGCGAAACGCGGCGTCGCTCCAGAACGTCGGGTCCGAGCCCGGCGGCCTCGACCACCGCGTCGGTGACGAGGATCTCGCCCGCCGACGCCAGCGAGGCGATGTGCGCGGCGACGTTGACGGGATCGCCGAACGCCGTGAACTCGCTCGCGGATCCCCTGGAGACCATGCCGACGAACGCGATGCCGGTGTTCACGCCCGCACCGAGTGGGAGCCATGGCCCTTCAGGGTCACCGTGGCCGACGGCGGCGAGGAGATCCCGTGCCGCCCGCACGGCCGCGCCGGCGTGGTCGGGCCCCGTCATGAACGGCATGAAGAACCCCACGACCTCGTCGCCGACGAACTTGTCGAGGATCGCGCCGTTCGCGATCAACACGTCGTTCGCCGTGGAGTAGAAGCGCTGCATCAGCCGGGTGAAATCCATCGTTCCCATGCTTCGGGCCAGATCGCTCGACCGACGAACGTCGGCGAACAGGAAGGAGATCTCCACCTCGGCGCCCATCACGTCGTGGTTGCGCAGCGAGCGCAGACAGTGGAGGCAGACGTTGGGGTTCTTGTCCCATCGCACGAACCCCATGCTCCGGAACACCGGCCCGCCGGGGGCACCGAAGGGAGCGAAGCACACCATGCATCGGGGAGCCGAGGGAACGTGGCGGAAGAGCCGGCGCCCCCAGACGATCGATGGGTGGGTGCCGTCGAGATAGGCGCGCCATTCGTCCTCGGGCGTCGCGAACCGCATCGGCGACTCAGCTCCCCGCTCGCTCGCCCTCGCGGGCTCTCCACACGACCGTGACCACCCGCACCGGCTCCGCGATGCCCTTGACGGCCACCGCGCGCTCCTTCTCGATCGGGAAGGGGATCGGCGTCAGCTCGACGGTCCGGCTCGTGACGACGATCTCGTTCCCCTCCGCCAGGGCGCCCACGCGGGCCGCCTCGTGCACACCGATGCCCGTGTAGTCGTCGCCGAGCTCGATCGCCTCCGCCGCGTGCAGGCCGATCCGGACCTGCGGGGCGAACCCGTGAGCCCGGCGGTGCTCTGCCAGCCGGCGCTGGATCGCAACCGCGCACGCGGCCGCATCGCCGGCGTCGGCGAACGACGCGAAGAACCCGTCGCCGGTCGTGTGCACCACCTCGCCCCGGTGGGACCCGATCGCGTGCCGGAGCTCGCCGTCGTGCCAGCGCAGGACGCCTTCCCACGCCTCGTCCCCCATCGTCTCGAGCAGGTTCGTCGAGCCGACGATGTCGGTGAACATGAACGTCCGCTCCACCCGACGCCCCGCCGTCGGAGTTCCCGCCTCGATCTGCTGGCGGCACCGCGCGGCCTCGAGCGTCGCGCCGAGCTCCTCGAACGCCGCTACCGCCGCCCGGAGCTCCAGCACCGCGGACTCCTCGTCGCCGCCTGCGCGGTGAGCAGACGCGAGCCATCGGCGCGCCCGCGCCGTCTCGAACGGCAGCCCGGCCTCGGCCCAGTGCCGGACGGCCGTGCGGAGCTCGACGATCCCTTCCGCCGCCTCGCCCTCGTTCGTGAGCACGGCGCCGAGCGCCTGGTGCATGCTCGCGTGCCACAACGGTGCGTCGAAGCTGGAAGCGATCTCGCGCAGCTCCTCCGCCGCCTCGCGAGCCTCCGCGACGTCGTGGGAGGCGAGCGCGATCTCCACCTGTGCCGGCAACAACCGCGCCCGTTCCAGGGGCATGGGTTGCTCGGCGAGCGCCGCCCGGATCGACGAACGAGCCGCCACCCTGTGACCTCGCGCCAGCTGCAGCAGCGCCAGGCCGGGCTGGGCGTCGTTCCCTCGCTGATGCGCCAGCTCGAACGCCTCCTCGGCCCCGTCCAGGTCACCCAGGCGCAGCCGGATCTCCCCGATCTCGTGGAAACCGACGCCCGCGATCGCCAGTTCCCCGAACGACGCGAGCTCATCGATCGCGTGGCGCGCCTCGGCTTCGGCGTCGGCGAACGCTCCGCGCAGGCGCATGATCTCCGCCCTGCGGACGCGGCAATGCCCCGGGAATCCGCCGATCGACTGACGTTCGCACCAGCGCGTCGTCGCTTCCGTCCATTCGCCGGCGCGACGATAATCCGCGAGCTCGATGCACGCCACGATCGTGAAGCAGTACACGATGCCGGTCGCGAACGGAGTGAGCTCTCCGCCGACGGCGGCGACCGCGGCCTCGTCGATCAGCGACATGCCGAGTTCGACCTCCGCTCGCGAGACATGCGCCATGCCTTGGCACATCAAACCGAACGCCTGCAGGTCGCGGTCGCCGAACCGCGACCCGATGTCGAGCACCGCCGTCGCGTGCCGCATCATCTCCTCCACGCTGCCGCTCCGCTTCACGCGAGCGAGCTCGAGGTAGCCATGCTCGACGCTCTCGGGCCGATCCTCGAGCAGGCGTGCGGCTCGCTGGAACCACCCCGTCGCCTGTGCCGACCCCAGCCGCTCTCCCCAGAGGTCGGCGAGGCGTAGCGCCACGTATGCCGCCTTGTTCGGATCGCCCTCGCGTGAGTAGGCCGCGTACGCACGCTCCGACGCGTCGATGCACTCCTGGGGACGCGCCGTCCACCACGCCGATTCCGCGAGCAGCTCGAGCTCCTCGCCGGTCGGCCGGCGTTCCTCGGAGGCACCGGAAAGCGCTTCGTACGCGTCCTGCCAGGCATGCCGATCCAAGGCATCGCGAGCGCGATCGAGCTGGGCTGCCTGCGTCAACGGGGTTCCTCCCGCGACGCATGTTCCCACGTCCGATCCAGAGTCGGAACCCGCTGTTGCCCCGTCCCGTCCGACGCGCGACACTCGGCTCATGACGATGCCGGATACCCGCTATGCCACCGGGGTCGACGGGGTCCACATCGCGTACCAGGTCAGCGGCGACGGCGACG
>Ga0210115_1000019_pt1 | contig 34057 bp, 33 predicted proteins | sample MayberryNW_TuleB_2_FD_185526 | JGI IMG/M metagenome (GOLD analysis project Ga0210115, IMG submission 185526) | Wetland microbial communities from San Francisco Bay, California, USA, that impact long-term carbon sequestration - MayberryNW_TuleB_D2... | ecosystem: Environmental > Aquatic > Marine... | reverse complement strand
ATTCTGCTGGGGCTACTTCGCGCAGGCGATAGCGGCCCGACGACAGCGGCGGACCAGTCTGCGCTGGAGCGGCTCGGCGAACGGTGGGAGCTCACGCCTCGGCCCGCGCGCCACCTTCGCCGTGCTCGACCGGGTCCGGGAGGGCTCTGCCGCGGTCACCCGAGGCTGAGCCCGATGCCGAGCACGACGCCGTAGGCGAGCAGCGTCACCCCGGTCGCCTTCAGCACCGGGACCAGGTCGCGGCCCGCGGCGCCGCGACCCACGGCCATCGCCGGCGGCACGGCGGGCAGCGCCGCCACCAGGGCCAGCAGCCCCCACGGCTCGTAGGCCGCGACCTGCGGTAGCACGACGAACGGCAGCGCCATCAGCCCGGCATAGAGCCGGCGGGTCCGCCGGTCACCGAGCCGCACCGCGAGCGTCCGCTTGCCGACGTCCTCGTCCTTCGGCCGGTCCCGCAGGTTGTTGGCCACGAGCAGCGCGCAGGCCAGCGACCCGCAGCCGGTGCCGGCCAGGACGGAGACCACCGTGACCTCGAGGGCCTGGACATACGTCGTCCCGACCGTTGCGACCAGCCCGAAGAAGACGAAGACCGACACCTCGCCCAGCCCGCGGTAGCCGTAGGGCGACCGGCCGCCGGTGTAGAACCACGCGGCCAGCAAGCACGCCGCCCCGACCGCCGCCAACCACCACGACGACAGCGCGGCGAGCACCAGCCCGGCGACTCCCGCCACCGCGAAGGCCGCCAGCGCCGCGGCCTTCACCGCCGACGGTGTCGCCACCCCCGACCCGACGAGCCGCAACGGCCCCACCCGGTCCGCGTCGGTGCCGCGAACCCCGTCGCTGTAGTCGTTCGCGTAGTTCACCCCCACCTGCAGGGCCAGCGCGACGAGCAGCGCGAGCAGCGCCGGACCGAGCCGGAAGCCGTCGGCCGCAGCAGCCGCACCGGTCCCCGCCGCCACCGGCGCCAGCGCCGCCGGCAGCGTCCGCGGCCGCGCGCCCTCGACCCACTGCGCCGCGGTGGCCATCGGACTCCCTGGTCTGGCTCGGTGCCGGTCGGTGCCGGTCGGTGCCCGGCTCAGTGCCGGGCGGCGACGAGGCTACGCACCGCGTTGCGGTCGAGCTTGCCCGAGGGCAGCAGCGGCAGCACCCCGAGCACGATCAGCTCGCGGGGGAAGGAGGCCGGTGCGAGCCGCTCGGCGGCGTACGTCCGCAGCTCCTCCAGCGTCGGCGGCGCCGATGCGACGGTCGCCTGCACGACCGCCACCACCCGCTGCCCCCACTCGTCGTCCGGCACGCCGATGACCGCGACGGCGGCCACGCCGGGGTGGTCGCCCAGCACCTGCTCGACGAGCCCGGTGGGCACGTTCTCGCCGCCGGAGACGACCACGTCGTCGGCCCGGCTCAGGATCTCCAGCCGACCGTCGTCCGTGAGGCGCCCGATGTCCTGCGTCACGTGTCGGCCGTCGACGAGCGCCGCCGCGGTGAGGTCGGGCTGCAGCCGGTAGCCCGCGAAGACCGTCGGCCCGCCGAGCTCGATCCGCCCGTCGTCGCGCAGCCGCACCTCGACGCCGTCCAGCGGCCGGCCGTCGTAGACGCAGCCGCCGCAGGTCTCCGACATCCCGTACGTCGTCACGACCCGCACCCCGGCCGCGACCGCCCGGTCGTGCAGCCCGCGGCTGAGTGCGGCACCGCCGACGAGCACCGCGTCGTACGCCGTCAACGACCCGACCGCGTCGTCGCCGGCCTCGAGCAGCCGGCGCAGCTGGGTCGGGACGAGCGACGTGTAGCGCCGCCCTCCGTCAGCCAGCCGCCCGGTCGCCGCGACGAAGGCGGACACGTCGAAGCCGCCGTAGAGGTCGACCACCTCGGGCCGCCGACGCGACAGCAGCGACCGCACCAGGACGGTCAGGCCGGCCACGTGGGTGACCGGCAGGGCGAGCAGCCACTGCCCGTCGCCGCCGAGCCGGTCGTGCGTCGCCCGTGCCGAGTGCCGCAGGGCGTCGGCGGTGAGCATCGCGCCCTTGGGCTCGCCGGTCGACCCGGACGTCGGCACGACCAGGGCGACGTCGTCGCGCTCCAGCGGCTGCGCCAGGTCCATCGCCGCGAGCACGTCGCCGCGGGTCCCGCCCGTCGGCAGCGGCAGCAGCGCCGGACCGGCGCCGTCCAGCGCTGCGGCAAGAGCCGGCAGCAGCGAGGTGAGCACGGCGTCACCGGTCGGTGCTGTCACGCCGTGCAGGGACCGGGTCAGCGCCCGCCGTCCACGGTGCTGTCGCCCTCGGCCAGGTCGCCGTCGAGCATCTCGTTTCCCAGCCGCTTGCTCATCTGGGTCGACATGACCTCGTAGCCGAGCGACCGGTAGAGCGACTCGGCCCGGTGGTTCCACCCGAAGACGTTGAGGCCGAGCCGGTCGTGGCCGGCCCGGCGCACCATGTCCTCGGCCGCCAGCATGATGGCGCGACCGAGGCCCTCCCCGCGGTGCTCCTCGTCGACCTCGATGTCGTAGACGTAGAGCCCCGACCCGCCCATCGGCGGCGCCCCCAGCCAGAGCCAGCCGACGTCCACCCCCTCGTGCACCGCGCGGAACATCGCCTCGCCGCCCTCGGCGACGGCGGCCAGGCTCGCTGGGAAGGTCTCCTCGGCGTGGCGCAGCGCCACGGTGCGGTCCACCCCGCGGGCCCGCACGACCTCCTCGGCGTAGACCGGGACCGACCGGTCCCGGAAGTCCGCGAACTCCTCGTCGGTGAGGGGCCGCAGCTCGAGAGCGGGCAGGGAAGAGCTCACGGCGTCAGTAGTACCAGGGATAGGCCGACCAGTCCGGGTCGCGCTTCTCGAGGAACGAGTCACGACCCTCGAGCGCCTCGTCGGTCATGTAGGCGAGCCGGGTCGCCTCGCCGGCGAAGACCTGCTGCCCCATCAGCCCGTCGTCCACCAGGTTGAAGGCGAACTTCAGCATCCGCTGCGCGGTCGGGCTCTTGCCGTTGACCTCGGCGGCCACCTCCAGCGCGGTCGCCTCGACGTCGTCGTGACCGGCCACCAGGTTGACTGCGCCCATCCGCTGCATGGCCTCCGCGTCGTACGTCCGGCCCAGGAAGAAGATCTCGCGCGCCACCTTCTGGCCGACCATCCGCGCGAGGTAGGCCGAGCCGTAGCCCGCGTCGAAGGACCCCACGTCGGCGTCGGTCTGCTTGAAGCGCGCGTGCTCGTGGCAGGCGATCGTCAGGTCGCACACGACGTGCAGGGAGTGGCCGCCGCCGGCCGCCCACCCGTCGACGACGGCGACGACGACCTTGGGCATCGTGCGGATCAGCCGCTGCACCTCCAGGATGTGCAGCCGCCCGCCCTCGGCCCTGACCCGAGCCGCCTCGGCAGGCGTCATGCTGTCGGCGGTCTCGCCCTCGGCGTACTGGTAGCCGCTGCGGCCGCGGATCCGCTGGTCGCCGCCGGAGCAGAACGCCCAGCCGCCGTCCTTGGGTGACGGGCCGTTGCCGGTCAGCAGCACGCAGCCGACGTCCGGGCTGCGGCGCGCGTGGTCGAGCACCCGCCACAGCTCGTCGACGGTGTGCGGCCGGAAGGCGTTGCGCACCTCCGGCCGGTCGAAGGCGACCCGCACCGTCCCGCGACCGGGACCCTCCACCACCGCCCGGTGATAGGTGAGGTCGGTGAGGTCGAAGCCGGGGACCTGCTCCCAGGCGGCGGGGTCGAACGGCACGTCGGCGAGGATAGGCGCATGGCGGACGTGCGGGTCTGGTCGATGCCGATGCGCACCCGCTTCCGCGGCATCGACCAGCGACACGGCGTCCTGCTGCGCGGCGCCGCGGGTTGGGGCGAGTGGTCGCCCTTCGAGGACTACTCCGACGTCGAGTGCGTCCCCTGGCTGCTGGCCGCGCGCGAGGCGGCCGACCGGGAGTGGCCGGCCCCGGTGCGCGACCGGGTGCCGGTCAACTGCACGGTCCCGGCGATCGGGCCGGAGCAGGCAGCTGCGGTCGTGCTCGCCTCGGCCGGCTGCCGCACCGCCAAGGTCAAGGTCGCCGAGCCCGGCCAGCCGGAGGGCGCCGACGTCGAGCGGGTGGCCGCCGTCCGCGACGCGCTGGGGCCGGGTGGTCGCATCCGCGTCGACGTCAACGGCCGCTGGGACGTCGACACCGCGGTACGTCGCACCCGCGAGCTCGACCGGGCCGCCGGCGGGCTGGAGTACGTCGAGCAGCCCTGCGCGACGGTGGAGGAGCTCGCGGCCGTACGCCGACAGGTCGAGGTGCCCGTCGCCGCCGACGAGTCGATCCGCCGGGCAGAGGACCCGCTCCGGGTCGCCCGGCTGGGGGCCGCCGACGTCGCCGTGCTCAAGGTGCAGCCGGTCGGCGGGGTCGTCGCGTGCCTGCGGATCGCCGAGGACATCGGCCTGCCGGTGGTGGTGTCCTCGGCGCTCGAGACGTCGGTGGGCATCGCGGCCGGGCTGGCGCTGGCGGCCGCGCTCCCCGAGCTGCCGTACGCCTGCGGCCTGGCCACCCTGGCGCTGCTGGACGGTGACGTGACCTCCGAGCCACCGACAGTGGTCGACGGCATGCTGCCTGTCGTGCGCCCCGACCCCGACCTGGTCGACGAGGTGGCCGCCGACGACGAGACGGCCGCCCGGTGGGCCGACCGGCTCCGCCGGGTCGAGGCCCTGGCCGCCGACGGGGGCGGGCCGTGAACCCCTCGACCGCACTGGCGACCGTCGTCGTCGACGAGCTGGTCCGGGCCGGGGTGCGCGAGGCGGTCCTGTCGCCGGGGTCGCGCAACGCCCCGCTGTCCTTCGCGCTGCACGAGGCCGACCGGGCCGGCCGGCTGCGGTTGCACGTCCGCATCGACGAGCGGACGGCCGGCTTCCTGGCGCTCGGGCTGGCCAAGGCGACCGGGCTCCCGGTGCCGGTCGTGACGACATCGGGCACCGCCGCGGTCAACCTGCACCCGGCGGTCGTCGAGGCCGACTACTCGCGGGTGACTCTCGTCGTCCTCACCGCCGACCGGCCGGAGGAGCTGCGCGGCGTCGGCGCCAACCAGAGCATCGACCAGGTCCGGCTCTACGGCTCGTCGGTGCGCTTCTTCTACGACCTGTCCGTCGACACCGACGCCGGCCCCGGCCGCTGGCGCACCCTGGTCGACCGGGCGCTCGGCCACGGGGTCGACGGGCCGGTGCACCTCAACGTCGCCTTCCGCGAGCCGCTCGTCCCCGGCGACGCTGCGGCCGGCACCGACGGCACCGACGGCACCGACGGCACCGACGGCACCGACGGCATCGCTGCCCTCGATGCCGAGCCCGAGGTCGCCCGGGTGGTCACCGGAGGTCGCCGGTCGTGGGGCTACCTGCCGCTCGCCGCCGGAGGCCGGACCGTCGTCGTCGCGGGCGACCAGGCCATGGCGGATGCGCGTGGGCTCGCGGAGGCCGGCGGGTGGCCGCTGCTGGCCGAGCCGAGCTCCGGGCACCGCGGCGGGCCGAACGCCGTGGGCACCTACCGCCTCCTGCTCGACTCCTTCGCCGACGAGGTCGAGCGGGTCGTCGTCGCCGGCCGGCCGACGCTGTCGCGCGCCGTCACCAGGCTGCTCGCCCGCGACGACGTCGACGTCTTCCGGCTCCGCGACGACGCCATGACCCCGTCGGTCACCGGCGTCCCGGCCGGCGACTGGCTCGACCGCTGGCGGTCCGCCGATGCAGCCGCGTCCGCGGCCGTCGACCGGGTCCTGGCCGACGAGCCCCTGTCCGGCCCGGCCGTCGCGCGGGCGGTCGCGGGCGCCGTCCCCCCGGACGGCCTGCTGGTCGCCGGCTCGTCGAGCGCGGTCCGCGACCTCGACCTGGCCGGGCCGTGGGACCGCCCGTCGGACCCGCCGTGCGTGCTGGCCAACCGCGGTGCGTCCGGCATCGACGGCACGGTGTCCACGGCCGTGGGTGCCGCTCTCGGCCACGCCGGCCCGGCGTACGCGCTGATGGGCGACCTGACCTTCCTGCACGACAGCACCGGCCTGGTGCTCGGGCCCCACGAGCCCCGGCCGGACCTCACGGTCGTCGTCGTCAACGACGACGGCGGGGGGCTCTTCACGCTGCTCGAGCAGGGCGCGCCGGAGCACGCGGCGATCTTCGAGCGGGTCTTCGGCACGCCGCACGGCGTCGACCTCGAAGCCCTGTGCCGGGCCACCTCGACGGCGTACGTCCTCAGCGGCTCGCCCGACGAGCTGCGCGCCGCCCTCGACTCCCCGCGCGGCATCCGGGTCGTCGAGGTGCGCGCCGACCGGTCGCGCACCCGGGACCTGCACGAGCGGCTGAGAGCGGCCGCGACGGCAGCCCTGCCGTGACCGCCGTCCGGCGGATGGAGCCGGGCCACCACCTGCTGCTGGCCTACGACGAGGGCCGCCCCGACCACCCGGTCGGCATGGTGACCGGCGTCGAGATCGCCTGGACGTTCTGAGCCCATCGGGGCCGCAGAGCCTGCCGGAGGCCGGCCGGGGCGTCGCCGTTCTCATCCGATCCGGGTGACGCGGTTCCCGCCGCGGGTCCCTAACGTCCGTGGCGAGGAGGCGATACTCATGACCGAGAACCCGGTGCAGGTGTTCATCGCGGCGTTCGGGGAGGAGAGCGGCGCTGCCGCAGCGCTGAAGGACTTCCGGGCGATGGACCGCGAGGGGTCGATCGACCTGATCGACGCGGTGGTCGTCGTCCGCAGCATGGACGGCAAGGTGCAGTTCGAGGAGACCGCGGACCCCAGCGGGAAGAAGTGGGCCAAGCGCGGCGCGATCGCCGGCGGCCTGGTCGGACTGATCTTCCCGCCCAGCCTGATCGTCGGTGCGGCGGTCGGCGGGGCCGGCGGCGGGATCTGGGGCAAGATCCGCGACAAGGGCTTCCAGGACGAGGACCTCAAGGCCGTCGGCGAGAGCCTCGAGCCCGGCACGTCGGCGATCATCGCGATCGCCGAGGACCGGATGATCGAGCGGCTGGAGCGCGGGCTCGAGGGCTACCAGAACATCGCCCGCCACGCGGTGAGCGCCGAGGCGGCGGCCATGATCGTCGCCGAGGCGGACGAGGAGGGCACCGCGACCTGAGCGATGCGGGGCGCGCCGGGGGTCAGCTGCCCTCGAGCGCGTCCCGCACGGGGACGAACTTGGCCTGTGCCTCGAGCACCTCGGTGTCGGGGTCGGAGGCGCCGACGATGCCGCAGCCGGCGAACAGCCGGGCGCTGCGGCCGCTGACCTGCGCGCAACGCAGGGCCAGGCCCCACTCGCCGTCACCGGCCGCGTCGACCCAGCCGGTCGCGCCGGCGTAGCGCCCGCGGTGCATGCCCTCGAGCTCAGCGATCGTCCTGAGCGCGGCCTCGCGCGGGGTGCCGCCGACCGCCGCCGTCGGGTGCAGCGCGGCCAGCAGGTCGAGCACGTGCGACGAGTCGTCGAGCCGAGCAGTGACGTCGGTGACCAGGTGCGAGACGTTCGAGAGCTCCAGCACACCGGGCTCGGCCGGTGCCTGCAGCCCGGTCACGTGCGGCTCGAGCGCCCGGACCAGGGACTCGACGGCGTAGCGGTGCTCCTCCTGGTCCTTGGCCGAGCCCACCAGCTCGGCCACCCGGGCCCGGTCCTCGGCGGCGCCGCCGCGCGGCATCGTGCCGGCGAGCACCCGGGAGAAGACCTGGTCGCCGTCGCGGCTGACCAGCAGCTCGGGCGTGGCGCCCACCAGCCCGTCGACGGCGTAGGCCCAGCACCCCGGGTTGGACGCGGCCAGCCCGGCCAGGACGTAGCGGACGTCGACGTCGTGCTCGGCGGTCGCGACCAGGTCGTGGGCGAGGACGACCTTCTCCAGCTCGCCACGGGCGATCCGCTCGGTGGCGGCGGCGACCGCGCTGCGGAACTGCGTCACCGCCACCTCGCCCCGCGCGTAGCGCAGCTCGCCGGGGGAGCGCACCGGCTCCGGTGTCGTGAGCCGCGGCGGGTCGCCGACCGTGGTCAGCCAGGTGGTCCCGCCCCTGCGGCCGAGCACGACCTCGGGCACCACGACGACCGACGGCTCGTCGGGCCCGAAGGCGAAGGACCCGAACGCCACCGGCCCGCTGCCGCGTACCGCGACCTCGTCGTCGACCGGCCACGAGGCGGCCAGCGACTCCCACCACTCCTGGGCCACCGTGAAGCGGTCCGGGCCGGTCACCTCGAGCCGCGCGGCCTCGCCCCAGCCGACGAGCCCCTCACCGTCCCGGACCCACGCCAGCACGCCGTGGGCGCGCGGCAGCCGCTGCAGGAGGGTGCCGACCAGGTCGACCGGCCGGCTCCGCACCGCGCGGACCGGGCGCGCCGGGGATGGCGCGGCCGGCGTCGCCGCAGGCGCCGGGGCGGCCGGCTCGTGGCCGTCCCCGGGCAGCGTCGTCATGGTCCAGGAGCGTACGGCGCGCAGCGGGTCACCCGGAATCCGGTCCACGAGGGGCTCACATCCGCTCCAGGATGTCCGCCCTGAAGTCGGGGATCGCCCGGCCGATCTCCTCGAGGTCGAACCGTTCGGGGATCGCCGCCGGGTGGTGCTCGAGCAGGTAGGCCAGGGACTGTCGCACCAGGATCGGCTCCTGCGCCGCCGAGAGCCCGAGCTCGGCGAGCATCGCGGCGGGGACGGTCACGCGGTGCGTCGTCGTCGCACCCGACGGGTGGGTGATGGTCACGTCGTAGCGGTGCTGGTCGGACGCCTTGATGTCCAGCGTCCAGCTCTCGGCGGGGTCCGGCATGGCCGTCCCTTACCCGGGTAGGGACAGATGCATGAGCGAGGACCGCTGGACCTATCCCAGCCGCGACGACGACTCCCGCGACATCGACCGCGAGATGAGCGACGCGGACCTGGTGGCGCTCAAGCAGGCGACCCGCGCCGTCACGCACCCGCAGGAGCGCGAGCGCGCCCAAGGGACGAGCGCCGACAGCCCCGGCGTCGACCCCTCCGACCGCGAGCGCGCGGACGACGGCGGTACGCCGACCGGCGACTGACCTGCGCGGGCTCCGCTGCCCTCGGGCGCCGGTCGACCGGGTGAGAGACTGCCGCGCGTGACCTCTCGGCCCGGCACCCGCGCCACCCTGCAGAAGGAGCCGCACGAGGTCGCGGCGATGTTCGACGGCGTGGCCGAGCGCTACGACCTGACCAACGACGTCCTGTCCCTCGGCCAGACCCGGCTGTGGCGCCGAGCGGTCGCCAGGGCGGTCGGGGCGCAGCGCGGTGACCGGGTGCTCGACCTCGCGGCGGGCACCGGGTCGTCGGCCCTGCCGTTCGCCGCCGCGGGGGCGCAGGTCGTGGCGGCCGACTTCTCCCTCGGCATGCTGCAGGTGGGCCGGCGCCAGCACCCGGAGCTCGGGCTCGTCGCCGGTGACGCGCTGCGGCTGCCCTTCCCGGACGCCACCTTCGACGCGGTCACGATCTCTTTCGGGCTGCGCAACGTCTCCGACGTCGACGCCGCCCTCGCGGAGATGGCCCGGGTGACCCGGCCGGGTGGGCGGCTGGTGGTCTGCGAGTTCAGCCACCCGACCTGGGCGCCGTTCCGCACCGTCTACAGCCGCTACCTCATGGGTGCCCTCCCGGGGGTGGCCCGGCGGGTGTCGTCGAACCCGGACGCCTACGTCTACCTCGCGGAGTCGATCCAGGCCTGGCCGGACCAGCCGGCGCTGGCGACCCGGATCGGTGCGGCCGGCTGGGCCGACGTCGCCTGGACCGACCTGACGTACGGGATCGTCGCCCTGCACCGCGCCCGCCGCCGGTAACCAGGGTTTCGGGTCTGCCGGCCCGGCTAGGAGGGGGTCAGCACGATCTGACCCGACCTGACCGGACCAACGGGAGGCTGACTGATGGGCGCGGACGACAAGACCCAGAACAAGGTCGAAGAGATCACCGGCGACGCCAAGGAGCGCATCGGTGGGGCCACCGGCGACGACGAGATGCGCCGCGAGGGCGAACGCGACCAGAGCAAGGCCAACCTCAAGCAGGCCGGCGAGAAGGTGAAGGACGCCTTCCGCTGAGCCGACCGACCCGGGACCCGCGCACACGGGGGTGTCACGGGGGCGCGCGACAGCAGGGCCCGCCCGAGAGGGCGGGCCCTTCTGTGTCGCCAGCAGCCGCCGGGCGTGCGTAGACTCCCCCACGGCCTAGTGAAAGATTTCACAAGCGCACACGTACAAGCCCTCCCCTCCGCACGAGAGGCGTTGTCCCTGTGACCGCACGCCCCGCGACCCGAGACGCCGACGTCGTCGTCGTCGGCGCGGGTCCCGCCGGGTCGGCCGCGGCCTACCACCTGGCGCGGACCGGCCTCGACGTGGCGCTGCTGGAGAAGACGACCTTCCCCCGCGAGAAGGTCTGCGGCGACGGCCTGACCCCGCGTGCGGTCAAGGCGCTGGTGGCCATGGGCATCGACACCAGCGAGCAGGCCGGCTGGCTGCACAACAAGGGGCTGCGGATCATCGGCGGCGGCATGCGCCTGGAGATCCCGTGGCCCGACCTGGCCAGCTTCCCGTCGTACGGCCTGGTGCGGCCCCGCAGCGACTTCGACGACCTGCTCGCCCGCCAGGCGGTGAAGGCCGGCGCCGTGCTGCACGAAGCGACGACCGTCACCGGCCCGGAGCTCGACGAGCGCACCGGGCGCATCACCGGCGTGACGACGAAGGGCGAGGCCGGCGAGGTCACGTACCGGGCACCGCTGGTGGTCGCCGCGGACGGCAACTCCAGCCGGCTCTCCCTCGCGATGGGCGTGCACAAGCGCGACGACCGGCCGATGGGCGTCGCCGTGCGCACCTACTACCGCAGCCCGCGCCACGACGACGACTGGCTGGAGTCGTGGCTCGAGCTCTGGGACCGCGACGAGCAGACCGGGCGCGAGCGGCTGCTCCCCGGCTACGGCTGGATCTTCGGCGTGGGCGACGGCACCAGCAACGTCGGCCTCGGCATCCTCAACACCAGCACCGCCTGGGGACAGGTGGACTACAAGGACCTGCTCAAGCGCTGGCTGGACCAGACGCCCGAGGAGTGGGGCTTCCGCGACGAGAACCGCACCCAGCCGGTCCGCGGGGCCGCCCTGCCGATGGGCTTCAACCGGCAGCCGCACTACACCCGCGGGATGCTGCTGGTCGGCGACTCCGGAGGCATGGTCAACCCGTTCAACGGCGAGGGCATCGCCTACGCCATGGAGTCCGGCGAGATCGCGGCTCAGACCATCGCCCAGGCGCTGGCCCGGCCGACCGCCGATGCGCGGGAGCGGGCGCTCCAGGGCTACCCCGCGGTCCTCAAGCAGACCTACGGCGGCTACTACACGGTCGGCCGGCTGTTCGTGAAGGCGATCGGCGACGACCGGGTGATGCGGCTGGCGACCCGGCACGGCCTTCCCCACCCGGTGCTGATGCGCTTCGTCCTCAAGCTGATGGCCAACCTGACGGACCCCCGAGGGGGCGACGCGATGGACAAGGTGGTCAACGCCCTGTCCCGGATCGCCCCGGCCGCATGACCCGCGTTCCGGGGGCCCACCCCGGCGCTCCTAGGATGGCAAGCCCGGTCACGCGCCGGGTGACGAGCTGGACCGGAAGGGGAGACGCGGCGTGAACTCCTATGTGCCGATCATGGTCCTCGGTGCCCTGGCCCTCGGCTTCGCGGTCTTCTCCATCGGCGCCGGCGCGGCCGCCGGCCCCAAGCGCTTCAACCGGGCCAAGCTCGACGCCTACGAGTGCGGCATCGAGCCGACCCCGCAGCCGGTCGGCGGCGGCCGCTTCCCGGTGAAGTACTACCTGACGGCGATGCTCTTCATCATCTTCGACATCGAGATCGTCTTCCTCTACCCGTGGGCGGTCCACTTCGACGCCCTGGGCATCTTCGGCCTGGTCGAGATGGTCCTGTTCATCGCGACGCTGCTGGTCGCCTACGCGTACGTGTGGCGGCGTGGCGGATTGGAGTGGGACTGATGGGCATCGAGGAGAAGCTCCCGAGCGGAGTCCTGCTGACCAGCGTCGAGAAGCTGGCCGGCTACATGCGCAAGGGCTCGCTGTGGCCCGCGACCTTCGGGCTGGCGTGCTGCGCGATCGAGATGATGGCCGTCGGGACCCCGCGCTACGACCTGGCGCGCTTCGGCATGGAGGTCTTCCGGGCCTCCCCGCGGCAGGCCGACCTGATGATCGTGGCCGGCCGGGTCAGCCAGAAGATGGCTCCGGTGCTGCGCCAGATCTACGACCAGATGCCCAACCCCAAGTGGGTGCTGTCGATGGGCGTCTGCGCCTCCAGCGGCGGCATGTTCAACAACTACGCGATCGTGCAGGGCGTCGACCACGTCGTACCCGTCGACATCTACCTGCCCGGCTGCCCGCCGCGGCCGGAGATGCTGATGGACGCCATCCTCAAGCTGCACGAGCAGATCGGCTCGGCGCCGCTGGGCGTCAACCGCGAGACGGCCGCCCGCGCGGCCGAGCAGGCGGCGCTGACCGCCAAGCCGACCGCCCAGATGAAGGGCTTGCTCAGATGAGCGAGTCCCAGGACCTCGAACGCCGAGGCGCCGAGGAGGACGTCACCCATGCGCCGGCGCCGTCCGGCGAGACGGTCGACGTCCGCCACGGCATGTTCGGCGCCCACGGGACCGGCGACACGTCCGGCTACGGCGGCCTGGTCCGCCCCGTGCAGCTCCCGGGCGGGTCCTCGAGGCCGTACGGCAGCTACTTCGACGAGGTCGCCGACGCGCTCGAGCGCGCCGTGCCGACGTACACCGACGCGCTGGAGAAGGTCGTCGTCGACCGCGGTGAGGTGACCTTCCACGTGCGTCGCGAGCAGCTGGTCGACGTGATGCGGGCGCTGCGCGACGACCCGGCGCTGCGATTCGAGATGTGCATGGGCGTCTCCGGCGTGCACTACCCGCACGAGGAGGGCCGGGAGCTGCACGCGGTCTACCCGCTGATGTCGGTGACCCACAACCGCCGGGTGCGCGTCGAGGTCACCTGCCCGGACGGCGACCCGCACATCCCCTCGGTCACCTCGCTCTACCCGGGCAACGACTGGCACGAGCGGGAGACCTTCGACTTCTTCGGCATCGTCTTCGACGGCCACCCGGCACTGACCCGCATCGAGATGCCCGACGACTGGCCGGGCCACCCGCAGCGCAAGGACTACCCGCTGGGTGGCATCCCGGTGGAGTACAAGGGCGCGCAGATCCCGCCGCCCGACGAGCGGAGGTCCTACTCGTGACCGACACCGAGTTCACGACCGGCTCCCCCCGGGAGACCACCGAGGGGACCGTCTACACCGTCACCGGGCAGGACTGGGACTCCATCACCGCCGGGCTCGGCGAGACCCACGACGAGCGCATCGTCGTCAACATGGGCCCGCAGCACCCGTCGACCCACGGCGTGCTCCGGCTGATCCTCGAGCTCGAGGGCGAGACCGTCACCGAGTGCCGGCTGGGCATCGGCTACCTGCACACCGGCATCGAGAAGAACACCGAGTACCGCACCTGGACCCAGGGCGTCACGTTCGTGACGCGCATGGACTACCTGGCGCCGCTGTTCAACGAGTACGCCTACGTGAGCGGCGTCGAGCGCCTGCTCGGCATCGAGGACCAGGTGCCCGAGAGGGCCAACGTCATCCGGGTCATGCTGATGGAGCTCAACCGGGTGTCCTCGCACCTGGTCGCGATCGCCACCGGCGGCATGGAGCTCGGCGCGCTGACCGCCATGACCTTCGGCTTCCGCGAGCGAGAGCTGATCCTCGACATCTTCGAGATGGTCACCGGCCTGCGGATGAACCACGCGTACTTCCGTCCCGGCGGCGTCTCGCAGGACCTGCCGCCCGGCGCCGTCGACCGGATCCGGGACCTGCTCACGCTGCTGCCGAAGCGGCTCTCCGACACCGAGAAGCTGCTCGTCGGCAACAAGATCTGGATGGAGCGCACGGCCGGCGTGGGCTACCTCGACCTGACCGGCTGCATGGCGCTGGGCATCACCGGGCCGATCCTGCGGGCCACCGGGCTGCCCCACGACCTGCGCAAGTCGCAGCCGTACGCCGGCTACGAGACCTACGAGTTCGACGTGCCGACCCAGGACACCTGCGACGCCTACGGCCGCTTCCTCATCCGCATCGCGGAGATGAAGGAGTCGCTGAAGATCGTCGAGCAGTGCCTGGACCGGCTGCAGCCCGGCCCGGTGATGGTGGAGGACAAGAAGATCGCCTGGCCGGCGCAGCTCGCGCTCGGCGGCGACGGGCTCGGCAACTCGCTCGACCACATCAAGCACATCATGGGCCAGTCGATGGAGGCCCTGATCCACCACTTCAAGCTGGTGACCGAGGGCTTCCGGGTGCCGCCCGGACAGGTCTACTCCGCGATCGAGTCCCCCCGCGGCGAGCTCGGCGTCCACCTGGTCAGCGACGGCGGCACCCGGCCGTACCGCGTGCACTTCCGCGACCCGTCGTTCAACAACCTGCAGTCCGCCCCGGCGATGTCCGAGGGCAGCATGGTCGCCGACGTCATCGCGGCGATCGCGTCCATCGACCCGGTGATGGGTGGTGTCGACCGGTGACCGAGCTGTCGTCCACTCAGACGGCCTTCGCGCCCGAGGTGCGCGAGCGGCTCGTCGCCGACGCCGCGGAGATCATCGCGCGTTACCCGCGCAGCCGGTCGGCACTGCTGTCGATGCTGCACCTGGTGCAGGCCGAGGAGGGCTACGTCAGCCCGCACGGCATCGAGCTGTGCGCCGAGCTGCTCGACATCACGGCCGCGGAGGTCGCTGCGGTCGCGACTTTCTACACGATGTACAAGCGCCGTCCCAACGGCGAGTACTCGGTCGGCGTCTGCACCAACACGCTGTGCGCAGTCATGGGTGGCGACCAGATCTTCGACACGCTCAAGGAGCACCTGGGCATCGGCCACGACGAGACCACCGAGGACGGCAAGGTCACCCTCGAGCACCTCGAGTGCAACGCCGCCTGCGACTACGCGCCGGTGATGATGGTCAACTGGGAGTTCTTCGACAACCAGACCCCCGAGTCGGCGAAGCAGCTGGTCGACGACCTGCAGGCGGGGGAGCTGCCGACTCCCACCCGTGGCGCATCGCTGTGCACCTTCAAGCAGGTCTCCCGGGTCCTGGCCGGCTTCCCGGACGGCCGAGCCGACGAAGGGCCCTCGGCCGGCCCGGCCACCCTGGCCGGCCTGCAGATCCACCGCGAGCAGACGTCGGCCGGCAAGCGGCGACGCAGCGACGGCGGCACCTCGCGTTCGACCAGCGGCACCGGCGGTTCGGGCACCGGCTACGGCGCGCAGGGCGGCCCCAGCGAGAGCGACGCCCCGGCGTCGACGGCCGAGTCGGACAGCGCCAACCCCGCGCCTCCGGCGCACGGGGCCGACCCGACCCCGCCGGCGACCGAGAAGGACGGTGAGGCATGACGCTCGAGCTCACTCCGGTCCTGTCACGCACCTGGGACCAGGACCGGTCGTGGACCCTCGAGGTCTACGAGCGTCATGACGGCTACGCCGGGCTCAAGGCGGCGCTGAAGAAGTCGCCCGACCAGGTCACCCAGCTGGTCAAGGACTCCGAGCTGCGCGGCCGCGGCGGCGCCGGCTTCCCGACCGGCATGAAGTGGGGCTTCATCCCGCAGGGCGGCGACAAGCCGGTCTACCTGGTCGTCAACGCCGACGAGTCGGAGCCGGGCACCTGCAAGGACGTCCCGCTGATGATGGCCAACCCCCACGAGCTCGTCGAGGGCGTCGTCATCGCGTCCTACGCGATCCGCGCGGCGCACGCGTTCATCTACGTGCGCGGCGAGGTCGTCCACGTGCTGCGGCGGCTGCAGGCTGCGGTCGCGGAGGCGTACGCCGCGGGCTACCTCGGCAAGGACGTCCTCGGGTCGGGGTACGACCTGGAGCTGACCGTCCACGCCGGCGCGGGGGCGTACATCTGCGGTGAGGAGACCGCCCTCCTCGACTCGCTCGAGGGACTCCGAGGCCAGCCCCGCCTCCGGCCGCCGTTCCCGGCGGTCGCCGGTCTCTACGCCTCCCCGACGGTGATCAACAACGTCGAGTCGATCGCGTCCGTCCCCTCGATCCTGCGCCACGGTGTCGACTGGTTCACCGCGCAGGGGACCGACAACGACAACCCGAAGCTGCGCTCGAAGGGCTTCACGCTCTACTCGCTGTCGGGCCACGTCGCCCGGCCGGGGCAGTACGAGGGGCCGATGGGCATCACGCTGCGCGAGCTGCTCGACCTCACCGGCGGCGTCCGCGAGGGCCACGAGCTGAAGTTCTGGACCCCCGGCGGGTCCTCGACGCCGATCCTCACCGCCGAGCACCTCGACGTGCCGCTCTCCTACGAGGGCATCGCGGGCGCCGGCTCGATGCTGGGGACCAAGGCGCTGCAGGTCTTCGACGAGACCACCTGCGTCGTCCGCGCGGTGCTGAGGTGGACCGAGTTCTACGCGCACGAGTCCTGCGGCAAGTGCACGCCGTGCCGCGAGGGGACCTTCTGGCTGGTGCAGATCCTGCGCCGGCTCGAGCACGGCAAGGGCTCCGAGGAGGACCTCGAGAAGCTGCTCGACATCAGCGACAACATCCTCGGCCGGTCGTTCTGCGCCCTGGGCGACGGCGCGACCAGCCCGATCACCTCCTCGCTGGAGTACTTCCGCGAGGAGTACCTCGACCACTTCCGCCAGGGCGGCTGCCCGTTCGACCCGGCGGCGTCCACCGTCTTCGCCACGCCGACGGGAGCGCGTGCCAAATGAGACTCCCCACGACTTCGCTCGCTTCGCTCGCGAACCCGCGGGGGCCCCGATGACCGTGACCGCCAGCAGCGGCGCCGAGGTGCAGCCCCGTGCCGACCTCGTCACGCTGACCATCGACGGCTTCGAGGTGCAGGTGCCCAAGGGCACGCTGGTCATCCGGGCCGCCGAGCTGATCGGCATCCAGGTGCCGCGCTTCTGCGACCACCCGCTGCTCGACCCGGTCGGCGCCTGCCGCCAGTGCCTGGTCGAGGTCGAGGGCCAGCCGAAGCCGGTCGCCTCCTGCACGACGACCGTCTCCGACGGCATGGTGGTCAAGACCCAGCTGACGTCACCGGTCGCCGACAAGGCGCAGCGCGGCGTCATGGAGCTGCTGCTCATCAACCACCCGCTGGACTGCCCGGTCTGCGACAAGGGCGGCGAGTGCCCGCTGCAGAACCAGGCGATGAGCAACGGCCGCGGTGAGACCCGCTTCGAGGACGTCAAGCGCACCTACCCGAAGCCGATCAACATCTCCTCCCAGGTGCTGCTGGACCGCGAGCGCTGCGTGCTGTGCGCCCGCTGCACCCGCTTCTCCTCGCAGGTGGCCGGCGACCCGTTCATCGAGATGCTCGAGCGGGGCGCGCTGCAGCAGGTCGGCATCTACGAGAAGGAGCCCTTCCAGTCCTACTTCTCCGGCAACACGGTGCAGATCTGCCCGGTCGGTGCACTGACCGGCGCGGCGTACCGCTTCCGCTCGCGGCCGTTCGACCTGGTGTCCTCGCCGGGCGTCTGTGAGCACTGCGCCTCGGGCTGTGCGATCCGCACCGACCACCGCCGCGGCAAGGTCCTGCGTCGCCTCGCCGGCGACGACCCGCAGGTCAACGAGGAGTGGAACTGCGACAAGGGCCGCTGGGCCTTCCAGTACGCCACCGCGCAGGACCGCCTCACGTCCCCTCTCGTCCGGGACGAGGACGGTGCCCTGAGGCCGGCGTCGTGGGGCGAGGCGCTCGACATCGCCGCCCGGGGGCTGGCTGCGGCACGCGGCGCGACCGGCGTCCTGGTCGGCGGCCGGTCCACGCTCGAGGACTCCTACGCCTACGCCAAGCTGGCCCGCACCGTGCTGGGCACCAACGACGTCGACTTCCGGGCCCGCCCGCACTCGGCCGAGGAGGAGTCCTTCCTCGGCGCGCACGTCGCGGGCTACGGACTGGGCGTCACCTACGACGACCTCGAAGCGGCCTCGACGGTCTTGCTCGTCGGGCTGGAGCCGGAGGAGGAGTCGCCGATCCTGTTCCTCCGCCTGCGCAAGGCGGTGCGGCGCGGCTCGCTGACGGTCCACGCCGTCTCGCCGATGCTGACGCGCGGGCTCGAGAAGCTGTCGGCGCGGCTGCTGCCGGCCGCGCCGGGCACCGAGGCCGAGGTCCTCGACGCCCTGCGCACCGGGGACTCCCGCGTCAAGGAGGCCGCCGACGCACTCGCCGCCGATGACGTGGTGATCCTCGTCGGTGAGGGCCTCGCATCCGTCCCCGGCGCGCTGTCCGCCGTCGTGCGCCTCGCGGAGGCCACCGGGGCCGGGCTGGAGTGGGTGCCGCGGCGGGCCGGTGAGCGCGGCGCCGTGGAGGCCGGCGCGCTGCCCTCCCTGCTGCCCGGCGGCCGGCCGGTCGCCGACGCGTCGGCCCGGGTGGACGTCGCGACAGCATGGGGCGTCGAGCGGCTGCCCGAGGGCGCCGGCCGCGACACCGACGCGATCCTGGCCGCGGTGCACACCGGCGAGGTGCGGGCGCTGCTGGTCGGCGGCGTCGACCCGCACGACCTGCCGGACCCGACCGCTGCGCTGGCCGCGCTGGACGCCGCGCCGTTCGTGGTGAGCCTGGAGCTGCGCGAGTCGGCCGTGACCGAGCGCGCCGACGTGGTGCTTCCCGTCGCGGCCACGGTCGAGAAGGCCGGCACCTTCGTCACCTGGGAGGGGCGGCAGCGCCCGTTCGAGGCCGTGCTGCGCGGCACCAACGCGCTGCCCGACGTCCGGGTGCTCGACGCTCTCGCGGACGCCATGGGCGTCCGCCTCGGTCTGCCGGACGTCGCCACCGCCCGCGCCGAGATCCACGAGCTCGGCGGCTGGGACGGTGCGCACTCCCGGTTCCAGCCGGTCGACCCGGTGCCGCCGGCGCCGGCCAGCCTCAGCGCGGGCCGCGTCGTGCTCGCCACCTGGCCGACCCTGCTCGACGGTGGCCGGATGCAGGACGGCGAGCCGTACCTCGCCGGCACCGCTCGCCCGGCTGTGGCCAGGCTCTCGGCGGCGACGGCCGAGGCCGTCGGCGTCACGGACGGCGCCGTGGTCACCGTGTCCACCGACCGGGGCGAGGTGACCGCGCCCGCCCAGGTCACCGAGATGCCCGACGGCGTCGTGTGGCTGCCGACCAACTCCGACGGCGTGCACGTGCGGCTCGGCCTGGCCGCGGCCCACGGCTCGCGGGTCAAGATCCGCGCCGGAGGTGACCGGTGACCGGCACCCTGCTCGCCTCGCCGGACGTCCCGGGCTTCGGCTCCGACCCCTGGTGGCTCGTCGTCGCCAAGACGCTGGTCATCTTCGTCTTCCTGGTGCTGATGACGCTGTTCACCATCTGGTGGGAGCGCCGGGTCGTCGCCCGCATGCAGCACCGGATCGGCCCCAACCGGGTCGGCCCGGCCGGTCTGCTGCAGTCGCTGGCCGACGGCATCAAGCTGGCGCTGAAGGAGGACATCATCCCGAAGGCCGCCGACAAGGTGATCTTCGTGCTGGCGCCGATCCTCTCGGTGACGCCGGCGTTCATGGCGTGGGCGGTCATCCCGTTCGGTCCGGAGGTGTCCGTCTTCGGCGAGCGCACCAACCTTCAGCTGACCGACCTGCCGGTCGCCGTGCTCTACATCCTGGCCGTGGCCTCGGTGGGCATCTACGGCATCGTGCTGGCCGGCTGGTCCAGCGGCTCGACCTACCCGCTGCTCGGCGGTCTGCGGTCGTCGGCCCAGATGATCTCCTACGAGGTCGCCATGGGGCTGTCCTTCGTGGGCGTCTTCCTCTACGCCGGCACCATGTCGACGTCCGAGATCGTCGCCGCGCAGGGCGACTACTGGTACGCGATCCTGCTGTTCCCGTCGTTCGCCATCTACGTGATCTCCATGGTGGGCGAGACCAACCGCGCACCCTTCGACCTGCCCGAGGCCGAGGGTGAGCTGGTCGGGGGCTTCCACACGGAGTACTCCTCGCTGAAGTTCGCCCTGTTCTTCCTCGCCGAGTACATCAACATGGTCACCGTCTCGGCGCTCGCCACGACGCTGTTCCTCGGTGGCTGGCGCGCTCCCTGGCCGCTGTCGCTGTGGGACGGGGCCAACCAGGGATGGTGGCCGGTGCTCTGGTTCACCATCAAGGTCTTCCTCTTCCTCTTCGTGTTCATCTGGCTGCGCGGCACGCTGCCGCGCCTTCGCTACGACCAGTTCATGCGGCTGGGCTGGAAGGTCCTCATCCCGGTGGCGCTCGGGTGGCTGCTCCTCGTGGCCACCGTGCGCGCGCTCAACACGGAGTACGACTTCGAGATGCGCCAGGTCCTGGTCTACGGCGGCGTCGCCGCGGCGGTCGTCATCGGGCTGACCTTCGTCTGGGACCTGGTCGCCTCCCGCTCCGAGCCGGAGGACGACGAGCCCGACGAGTTCGACCCGATGGCGGGCGGCCACCCGGTGCCGCCGATGCCCGGCCAGAAGGTGCCGGCCCTGTCCGCCGCGCCCGCGACGACGTCCGGGGACAGTGGTGTCACTGGCGACGAGGAGGACGACCGCTGATGGAGCTCCCCACCCAGCTCAAGGGGTTCGGGGTCACCTTCTCGACGATGTTCAAGAAGGTCGTCACCGAGCAGTACCCCGAGGAGAAGAAGCCGACCGAGCCGCGCTTCCACGGCCGGCACGTGCTCAACCGCCACCCCGACGGGCTCGAGAAGTGCATCGGCTGCGAGCTCTGCGCCTGGGCCTGCCCGGCCGACGCCATCTACGTCGAGGGTGCCGACAACACCGTGGGCGAGCGCTTCTCCCCGGGTGAGCGCTACGGCCGCGTCTACCAGATCAACTACCTGCGCTGCATCTTCTGCGGCCTGTGCATCGAGGCCTGCCCGACCCGGGCGCTGACGATGAGCAACGAGTACGAGCTCGCCGACAACAGCCGGGCCAAGCTGATCTACGAGAAGCAGGACCTGCTCGGACCGCTGCTGCCCGGCATGGCGCCGGCCCCGCACCCGATGGTCGAGGGCTACGACGAGCAGGACTACTACCGCGGCAAGGTGTCGCGCGCGACTCCGGAGCAGGAGCGGTACGTCGCCGAGCGCCCCGCCGAGCCGGCCGGGGAGGGCCGATGACGACCGGCACCCTGCTCGCAGCCGCCGCTGACACCAGCACCGGCACCGGTGAGGCAGTCGCCTTCTGGATCCTGGCCCCGATCGCCGTGCTGGCCTCGCTGGGCATCCTCTTCAGCCGCAAGGCGGTGCACTCGGCCCTGATGCTGGCCGCCACGATGCTGTGCCTCGCCGTGCTGTACCTGGCACAGGACGCCCCGTTCCTCGGGGTCGTGCAGGTGGTCGTCTACACCGGCGCGGTCATGATGCTGTTCCTCTTCGTGCTCATGCTGGTCGGCGTCGACTCCGCCGACAGCCTGGTCGAGACCCTGCGGGGCCAGCGGGTCGCCGCGGTCATCGCCGGCCTCGGCTTCGGCCTGCTGCTGATCCTCGCCGTCGGCAACGCGGCCGTGAGCAACACCGGCCTCGAGGAGGCAAACGCCGACGGCAACGTCGTCGGCCTGGCCAACCTGATCTTCTCCCGCTACGTCTTCGCCTTCGAGGTGACCAGCGCACTGCTCATCACCGCGGCCCTGGGCGCGATGATCCTGGCCCACCGCGAGCGCCACGAGCACCGGCTCTCCCAGCGCGAGCTGTCCGTCGAGCGCTTCCGCGGTGACTCCTACCCGGCCCCGCTGCCGCCGCCCGGTGTCTTCGCCCGGCACAACGCGGTGGACACCCCGGCGCTGCTGCCCGACGGGTCCCCGGCCGAGACCTCGGTGTCGCCGGTCCTCGTCGCCCGCGGCGACGTCCGGCCGGCGCCCGGCGAGCTCGGCTCGTCCACCGACCTCGCGCGCCGGGAGGACGACGACGCATGAGCGCCCCACGACATCGTTCGCTCCGCTCCCGATTCCACGGGGTCCCCGCATGAACCCGATGAACTACGTCTACCTGTCGGCGCTGCTCTTCTCGATCGGCGCCTCCGGCGTGCTGCTCCGGCGCAACGCCATCGTCGTGTTCATGTGCGTCGAGCTGATGCTCAACGCGACCAACCTGTCCTTCGTGACCTTCGCCCGCATGCAGGGCAACCTGGACGGCCAGGTCATCGCCTTCTTCGTCATGGTCGTCGCGGCCGCCGAGGTCGTCGTCGGCCTTGCGATCATCGTCACGATCTTCCGCACCCGTCGCTCGGCCTCGGTCGACGGCGCCAACCTGCTCAAGTACTAGGGGTGCGACGATGATCTCGACGACCTCGACCGTCCTCGCCGCGGCCGAGACCGGCTCGGTGGCGGACGCGACCGGTGTCCTCTCGCTGAGCTGGCTGCTCGTCGCGCTGCCGCTGGCGGGCGCCGCGATCCTGCTGCTCGGCGGCCGCCGCACGGACTCCTTCGGGCACCTGCTGGGGACGGGTACCGTGGTCCTCGCGTTCGTGATCGGTCTGCTCCAGTTCATCGCCCTGCTCGGCCGGGACGCCGACGACCGCGCGGTCGGGCAGGAGCTCTACACCTGGATCTCTGTCGGCGGCTTCGACGTCGACGCCGGCCTGCGGCTCGACCAGCTGTCCATGTGCTTCGTCCTGCTGATCACCTTCGTGGGCGCACTGATCCACATCTACTCGATCGGCTACATGGAGCACGACCCCGACCGACGGCGCTTCTTCGGATACCTGAACCTGTTCGTCGCCGCCATGCTGCTCCTGGTGCTGGCCGACAACTACCTGGTGCTCTACGTCGGGTGGGAGGGCGTCGGCCTGGCGTCGTACCTGCTGATCGGCTTCTGGAACCAGAACCCGAGCTACGCCGCGGCGGCCAAGAAGGCCTTCGTCGCCAACCGGGTCGGCGACTTCGGGCTCTCCGTCGCGATCATGATCATGTTCGCGCAGTTCGGTGGCACCAGCTTCGACGAGGTGTTCGGCCGGGCCGACGGGGCCAGCGAGGGCGTGCTCACCGCGATCGGCCTGATGCTGCTGCTCGCCGCCTGCGGCAAGTCGGCGCAGTTCCCGCTGCAGTCCTGGCTCGGTGACGCGATGGCCGGCCCGACGCCGGTCTCGGCACTGATCCACGCGGCAACCATGGTCACCGCCGGCGTCTACCTGATCGTCCGCAGCCACGCGATCTTCGACGCGGCGCCGGACGCCCAGCTCGTCGTCGTCATCGTCGGCGCGGTGACCCTGCTGTTCGGGGCGGTCATCGGCTGCGCGAAGGACGACATCAAGAAGGCGCTCGCCGCCTCCACGATGAGCCAGATCGGCTACATGATGCTGGCCGCCGGCCTCGGCCCGGTCGGCTACGCGTTCGCGATCTTCCACCTGCTGACCCACGGCTTCTTCAAGGCCGGGCTGTTCCTCGGAGCCGGCTCGGTCATGCACGGCATGAACGACCAGGTCGACATGCGCCGCTTCGGTGGCATCTCCACGGTCATGAAGATCACCTGGGCGACGTTCGCACTGGGGTGGCTGGCCATCATCGGCTTCCCCGGGCTGTCCGGCTTCTGGAGCAAGGACGCGATCATCGAGGCAGCCTTCGTCGGCGAGGGCTGGCGGCCGTGGGTGTTCGGCATGGCCGCTCTCGTCGGGGCCGGGATCACCGCCTTCTACATGACGCGGCTGTTCGCGATGACCTTCCACGGCAAGCGGCGATGGACCGACGACGTGCACCCGCACGAGTCGTCCCTCGTCATGACCATCCCGCTGATGGTCCTCGCGGTCGGGTCGGCCCTGCTCGGCCTGCTGCTCGGCCCGACCGGCGCCATCACGTCGTGGCTCGAGCCGGTGGTCGGCGAGCACGGCGAGGAGCACCCCGTGATCGCGGTCCCGGTTCTCACCTCGCTGACCGTGCTGCTGGTGCTGGCCGGTGCCGCCTTCGCCTGGATGACGTACGCGCGCCAGCCGGTCGCGACGGTCGCCCCGCGCGGGTCGATCCTGACCCGGGCCGCCCGGCAGGACCTCTACCAGGACACCGTCAACGAGTCGCTGCTGATGCGCCCGGGGCAGTACCTCACCCGGCTGCTGGTCTACGTCGACAACCGGGGCATCGACGGAGCCGTGAACGGCCTCGCCGCCCTGATCGGCGGGACCTCGGGGCGGGTCCGGCGGCTGCAGACCGGGTTCGTCCGCTCGTACGCACTGTCGATGTTCGCAGGCGCCGCCGTCCTGGTCGGCGCCATGCTGCTGGTGAGGCTCTGACGTGGCTGACTTCCCCTGGCTCACCGCCCTCGCGCTCATCCCGCTGGTGGGTGCCCTTGTCGTGGCGGCCCTGCCCGAGCGGCTCGAGCTGGCCGCCAAGCAGGTGGCCCTCGGCTTCTCCCTGCTCACCCTCGCGGTGACCATCGCGATGGCGCTGCAGTTCGAGTCCGGCACCAAGGGCTTCCAGTTCGAGGAAGTCCACGAGTGGATCCCGCAGTTCGGCGTGAGCTACGCGCTCGGCGTCGACGGGATCGCCCTGGTCCTCATCGCGATGGCGACCGTGCTCACCCCGGTCTGCATCCTCGCCTCGTGGCACGACGTCGACGCCACCCGGCGCAGCGTCAAGGGCTACTTCGCGCTGCTGCTGCTCCTCGAGACCTTCATGGTCGGCGTCTTCGCCGCGACGGACGTGTTCCTCTTCTACGTCCTGTTCGAGGCGATGCTCGTCCCGATGTACTTCATCATCGGGTCCTACGGCGGCCCGCAGCGCTCGTACGCCGCGGTGAAGTTCCTGCTCTACAGCCTGCTCGGCGGCCTGCTCATGCTGGCCGCTGTCATCGGGCTCTTCGTCGTCTCCGACGGCGGGCCGCAGGCATTCCTGTTCGAGAACATGCTCGGCACCGACATGGGCACGAGCACCGAGCGGCTGCTCTTCGTCGGCTTCTTCATCGCCTTCGCGATCAAGGCGCCGCTGTGGCCGGTGCACACCTGGCTGCCCGACGCCGCCGCCGAGTCGCCGCCCGGCGGTGCCGTGCTGCTGGTCGGCGTGCTCGACAAGGTCGGCACGTTCGGCATGATCCGGTTCTGCCTGCCGCTGTTCCCCGACGCCTCGCAGTGGGCGGCGCCGGTCGTCATCACGCTCGCCGTCATCGGCATCCTGTACGGCGCGCTGCTCGCCATCGGCCAGACCGACATCAAGCGGCTGATCGCCTACACGTCGATCTCGCACTTCGGCTTCATCGTGATGGGCATCTTTGCGATGACCACGCAGGGCCAGTCCGGCGCGACGCTCTACATGGTCAACCACGGCTTCTCGACGGCCGCCCTCTTCCTCATCGCCGGGTTCCTGATCAGCCGTCGCGGGTCGCGACTGATCGCCGACTACGGCGGTGTGCAGCGGGTCGCGCCGATGCTCGCCGGGACGTTCCTGGTGGCCGGCCTCTCCTCGCTCGCCCTGCCCGGCCTGTCGTCGTTCGTCAGCGAGTTCCTCGTGCTGGTGGGCACGTTCACCCGCTACGAGGCCGCCGCGATCGTCGCCACCGGCGGCATCATCCTGGCCTCGCTCTACATCCTGCTGATGTACCAGCGGACCATGACCGGCCAGCCCGGCGAGCACACCTCCAGGTTCGCCGACCTGAACGTCCGCGAGGCATGGGTGGTCGCGCCACTGATCGCCGTCATCATCGCGCTCGGCTTCGCCCCGCAGCCTCTGCTGGACGTCATCAACCCGGCCGTCGACCGCACCATGCAGCAGGTCGGGGTCGACGACCCCGCGCCCGAGGTGCCCGCGGCGGAAGGGAGCGAGCCGTGACCGGGTCGAACATCCTCGCCGCGTCGTTCGAGTCGCCGTCCGTGGAGTACCGGCTGCTCATGCCGATGCTCATCGTCTTCGCTGTCGCGCTGGTCGGCGTGCTGCTGGAGGCCTTCATGGGCCGCACCTGGCGGCACGAGACCCAGCTCGGCCTGGCGCTCGTGGGTTTGGTGGCGGCGTTCGTCTCCGTGGTGTCGCTGGCGGGCGAGCAGCAGGTGGCCGCCATGGGGGCGGTCGCCATCGACGGCCCGACGCTGTTCCTGCAGGGGACGATCCTCCTGCTCGCGATCCCCGGAGTCCTGGCCACCGCCGAGCGACAGACCGACGAGGGCGGCGTCTTCGCGCCGGCCGGCTCGTCGATGCCCGGCTCGCGGGCCGAGCGGACGCTCACCGAGAGCGGCGTCACCCAGACCGAGGTCTTCCCCCTGCTGATGTTCGCGGTGGGCGGGATGCTGCTGTTCCCCGCCTCCAACGACCTGCTGACCATGTTCGTCGCACTCGAGGTGCTGTCGTTGCCGCTGTACCTGCTGTGCGGGCTGGCGCGCCGGCGGCGGCTGCTCAGCCAGGAGGCGTCGCTCAAGTACTTCCTGCTCGGAGCGTTCTCCTCGGCGTTCTTCCTGTACGGCGTGGCGCTGCTCTACGGGTACGCCGGCACGGTGACCCTCTCCGGCATCGCCGACGCGGTCAGCACCGAGACGGGCAGCGACGCGCTGCTTCTCACCGGGACCGCTCTGCTCGCGGTCGGCCTGCTCTTCAAGGTCGGCGCCGTGCCCTTCCACTCGTGGACGCCGGACGTCTACCAGGGAGCCCCGACGCCGATCACCGGCTTCATGGCGGCCTGCACCAAGGTCGCCGCCTTCGGTGCGCTCCTTCGCGTCTTCTACGTCGGTGTCGGCGGGCTGGCGTGGGAGTGGAAGCCGGTCATGTGGGGCGTGGCGATCCTGACCATGGTGGTCGGGTCGGTCGTCGCGATCACCCAGACCGACGTGAAGCGGATGCTCGCCTACTCCTCGATCGCCCACGCCGGATTCATCCTCACCGGCCTGGTGGCGACCGACGCCGTCGACTCCGAGGGCAACCTGGCAGGCATCTCCAGCGTGCTCTTCTACCTCGTCGCGTACGGATTCGCGACGATCGGTGCCTTCGCGGTCGTGACTCTGGTCCGCGACTCGGCCGGTGAGGCGACCCACCTCTCACAGTGGGCCGGCCTGGCCCGGCGCTCACCCGTGACGGCACTGGTCTTCACGTTCTTCCTCGCCGCATTCGCCGGCATCCCGCTGACCGGTGGCTTCACCGGGAAGTTCGCCGTCTTCAGCGCGGCGTGGGACGCCGGCGCCGAGCCGCTCGTCGTCGTCGGTGTGCTGATGAGCGCCGTCGCCGCCTTCTTCTACTTCCGGGTGGTCGTGCTCATGTACTTCAGCGCTCCCGCACCCGAAGGCCCCTCCGTCGTCGTCCCCAGCGCCCTGACCACCGTGGCCATCGCCCTCGGCGTGGCGGTAACCCTGCTCCTCGGCGTCTACCCGAGCCAGGTGCTGGAGCTGGCCGGCCAGGCTGCGACGTTCGTCCGCTGATGACCCAACCCACCGGTCCCTTCGGCGCGGCGTCAGGCGACGATGCGCTGGAGGCGTCCGTGCGCTCGGGGCTCGCTTCTGTCGAGGCGCTGCTGCACGAGACGGTCAAGAGCGACGTCGACTTCGTGACCCGGGCGTCGAGGCACCTCGTCGACGCCGGCGGCAAGCGCTTCCGACCGCTGCTCGTGCTGCTGGCCTCCCAGTTCGGTGACCCCGAGGCACCCGGCGTGGTCCCATCGGCAGTGGTCGTCGAGCTCACCCATCTGGCGACGCTCTACCACGACGACGTCATGGACGAGGCCGATGTGCGCCGTGGCGCGGTGTCGGCCAACGCCCGCTGGGACAACACGGTCGCGATCCTCACCGGAGACTTCCTCTTCGCCCGCGCGTCGGACATCCTCGCCGACCTCGGGCCCGAGGCGGTCCGGCTCCAGGCGCGCACGTTCGAGCGGCTGGTCACCGGCCAGATCCGCGAGACGGTCGGCCCGGTCGACGACGAGGACCCGGTCGACCACTACCTCTCGGTGCTCGCCGACAAGACCGGGTCGCTCATCGCCACCTCGGGCCGTTTCGGGGCGATGCTCTCGGGGGCCGACGAGTCGACCATCGACGTGCTCACCAACTTCGGCGAGCGCATCGGCGTCGCATTCCAGCTATCGGACGACCTGCTCGACGTCACGTCCGAGACCGCCGTGTCGGGAAAGACTCCCGGCACCGACCTGCGCGAGGGCATCCCGACCCTTCCCGTCCTGCTGACCCGCCGGGCGTCGCGGCCGGAGGACGCCCGGCTGCTCGCCCTGCTCGACGGCGACCTGGCCGACGAGGCCGACCTGGCCGAGGCACTGCGGCTGCTCCGGGCCAACCCGGCGGTCCTGCACGCCCAGGACGAGGTGCGCCGCTGGGCCGAGGATGCCCGGGCGGTCCTCGCGCCGCTGCCCGCAGGCGCCGCCAAGGACGCGTTGGCCGCGCTCTGCGACCAGGTGGTCGGCCGGGCCGTCTGACGTCCGGCCCGGCTGCTCCATCAGCACATGGACCGGCTGCCGGGGCCAGGCCACGGTCAACCGACTTGCCGGTTCAACCCTTCATCGCAGCGGACGCGTCGACGCAGAGGATTCCCTTGTTGCCGTCCTGGTCGGCGATCACGGTGAGCGAGGGCGCGTCGCTGTCATCGACGACGGTCCCACCCGCGGCGACGGCAGCGGCGATCCGTTGCTCGGCCACCTCGGGGGCCACATAGATCTCGATGTGGAACCGCTGACCCGGTCCCTCGTGTTCCTCGGCGTCCCCGAACCACAGGTTCGGCACCCGCCCCGTGGCATCCCGGATCTCGTCGCTGGGGGTCCCGCGGCCCTGGGCATCGGCGCTCCCGGTCAGCAGGGCGGCCCACACCGGGGCGATGGTCGCGGATCGCGCCGTGTCGAGGCCGAGCTCGATGTCGCTGACCGAGGCCGGGTCGGCGTCGACCTTGTGGTCAACGGCGACCTCGGTGATCCGTCGCGCGAGGTCGACGTCCTGCTGGGTCACCCATTCAACAACGTGTTCGGTGCCTTCGTCGTCGCGGTAGATCGCGTCGTCGCTGACCAACGTGAAGTCGACGTACCCCTTACCGATGGACACGCTCGGGTAGTGGCCGAGCGCGTCGCCCGCCTCGCCCACCGCGGCGACGAACCGTGCGCCGGTGCCGAAGTCGTCGGTCAGGTAGCGCGCATGCAGTCCCTGGGCCAGCTTGCGCCAGTCGGTGAGGTTCGCCTCGGCGATCTGTTCGCCCTTCAGCATGTCCATGGACGGGGACCCTATCCCTGGATCAGCCCACAGCACCGGCGCGATGAACCACCGGATCGCCTCGACCGCGCGACCGAGGTGCCGCCGGCCGTTCTCAGGAGGCGCGGGCGAACGTCATCTGGACGAGAGCCGGGCCTGCTCCAGGTTCGACTGGTGGGGGCCGGAGAGCCAGTCTTGACTCAGACGCGCGTCGACCGGTTCCTCACCTCGCCGCAGCGCGTCGATGTAGGCGCGATCGGCGGCCAGGCGGGCCGCCACCTCGGGACCCTCGGCGACGGCGCCGTGGCCGGGCACCAGGACATCGACGTGGCTGGCGGCCGCGCCGAGCCGGTCGAGTGCCGTCTCGTAGGCGCCCACCTGCCCGGGGCGGCGAGCGTCGAGGAGCGGGATCAGGACGTCGGAGAGCATGTCGCCGGCGAGCAGGACGCCGCGGTCTGCGAGCAGGACCGCGGCGTGTCCGACCGCGTGCGCCTGGTGCTCGACGATCTCCCCTGGCACGGGTCCGCCCTCCGCTGGCAGCGGGGTGAGGAGCCCGATCAGCTCGAGGGGGATGCCCGACGCGCTCTCCGCCGCCATCGTCTGCGCCCGCTCTCGCGCGTCACTGGCAGCGTGGGCGCCGGCGGCGGTGGCGTAGCGCGGCACGTCGCCGAACCGGGGATGCCAGAGCAGGTGGTCCCAGTGGGGATGGGTGGAGAACCCGGCGACCACCGGCATGCCGAGCCGCTCCACGTCATCGGCGAGCTGGTCCAGATCGGAACCGGCGATACCGGGGTCGACCAGGATCACACCATCCTCGCCGCCCACCACGACGGCATTGCTCCAGACCCACTCGCTCTGCCGGACCCAGACGCCGTCGGCCACCTGACGCAGCATCGCTCGACTCTGTCAGTTGTCCCGCCCCCGGGGCAATCACGCTGGCTGGACGGTCCAGGTGCCGTCCCGAGCAGGGCTGCACCTACCGCCGACCCCGGGGCGTGACTGTTTGACTGATCATTCAGTAGGATCCCGGAAAGTTGTGGGACCCGACGACAGGCAGGTCGGCGATGATCAAGACGACTCCGTTCCACGAACGGCTCGACCAGCTCAACACCACCCAGCGGTGGGGGCACTGGTCGGGCTACCTGTCGGCCCTGAAGTACCAGATGTCCCCCAAGCACGAGTACTTCGCGATACGCAACAGCGCGGGATTCTTCGACACGTCGCCGCTGTACAAGTTCCGCATCACCGGCCGCGACTCCGAGCGGCTGCTGGCCGGGGTCATGACCCGCGACATCCGGACCTGCCGGCCCGGCCGGGCGCAGTACACGGTCTGGTGCGACGACCGGGGGTTCGTGCTCGAGGACGGTGTGCTCTTCCGGCACTCGGCGACCGACTTCCTGCTCACGGCCGCCGAGCCGAACCTCGGCTACTTCAGCGACCTGATCGGGCACCTGGACGTGACGATCGAGGACGTCACGGACGAGTTCGGCATGCTGGCGGTGCAGGGGCCGAGGTCCCGCGAGATCCTCGCGAAGGTCGCCCCCGGCGTCGAGGCGCTGGCGTACTTCGAGCACGCCGACACCAAGATCGGTAACGCGGCGGTGACGGTCTCGCGCACGGGTTACACCGGCGACCTCGGCTACGAGGTCCGGGTGCCGCGGGACGACGCGATCGATGTCCTCGACGCCGTGATCGAGGCCGGGCAGGGCCACGGCCTCCGGCCCTTCGGCGAGGAGGCGCTGCTCATGAGCCGCATCGAGGCGGGCCTGGTCCTCATCAACGTCGAGTTCTCGTCCAGCCGGTTCGCCTACACCGACCACGACCGCATCACGCCCAAGGAGCTGGGCTTCGGCTGGATGCTCAAGAGCATCGACGACGAGACCCGCCCGTTCATCGGGCGGCAGGCGCTGCGGCGTGAGCTGGCCGAGCAGACCTCTCGCTGGGCCACCGTCGGCCTCGTGCTCGACTGGGCCGACTACGACCGGGTCTACAACGAGGCCGGCCTCGTCCCGCCCAAGGACGAGACCCCCCTGGACTACGAGTCGATGCTCTACGACGACGCGGGCGAGCGGGTCGGCTACGCCACCAGCCTGATGTACTCGCCCGTGCTCCAGCAGCACATCGCGATGGCACGGGTCCGACCGGACCTGGCCGCCTCCGGCACCAGGGTGAACCTCGAGCTGACCATCAACCACCACTACGAGACGGTCGCGGCTGCTGTCACCAAGCTGCCGTTCTTCAACCCGCCGAGGAAGACGGCCTGACATGGCACGCACGGACAAGACGTACGACGCGATCATCGTCGGCGGCGGCCACAACGGGCTCGTCAACGGCGCCTACCTCGCGAAGGCCGGCCTGAAGGTGCTGATCGTCGAGCGCCGGCATCTCGTCGGCGGGGCGGCCATCACCGAGGAGCTGCGCCCGGGTTTCCAGTTCACCTCGTTCTCCTACGCCCTGAGCCTGCTCCGGCCGGACATCGTCCAGGAGCTCGAGCTCGTCAAGCACGGGTTCCTGCCGATCCTCATGCCGTCGTCGTTCGCCCCTATGGAGAACGGGGACTACCTCCTGCTCGGGCAGGACCGGGACGAGAACATCAAGGAGATCACCCGCCACTCGTCGCACGACGCGGATGCGATGGACCGGTACGAGTACGACGTCGAGCGCGTGTGCCAGGTCGTCAAGCCGCTGCTCGACAAGGTGCCGCCGAACATCTTCGGCAAGTCGCCGCAGGACCTGGCGGAGACCGCGGACCTGGTGAAGCACCTCAGCGGCGTCGACCAGAAGGTCCTCCACGACCTGGTCCGTCTCATCACCGGCAGTGCCGCCGACTTCCTCGACGACTACTTCGAGAGTGACATCCTCAAGGGCTACATCGCGTCCTCAGGCATCATCGGGACCAAGGTGGGGCCGATGTCGCAGGGCTCCGGCCTGGTGCTGCTCTACCACTCGCTCGGCGAGCACGACGGGCACTTCGGTGCCTGGTCGTTCCACAAGGGCGGCAACGGCGGCTTCACCCAGGTGCTCGCGCGCGCGGCGCAGGCGTACGGCGCCGAGATCATGCTCAACGCCCCCGTGGCGTCGGTCATCACCAAGAACGGCGCAGCCGTGGGCGTCGCCCTCGAGGACGGCACCGAGCTCACGGCGACGACTGTCGTCAGCGCCCTCGACCCTCGACGCACGTTCACCCAGCTGGTCGAGCCGCGCGAGCTGCCCAGCGACCTGGTCGAGAACATCAACCGGCTCAGGTTCCAGGGCACTTCCGCCAAGGTCAACTTCGCGCTCGACGCCGCGCCGCGGTACCCCGCGCTCGGTGACCGCACCGACCAGTACTACGGCTTCGTCAACATCGGCCCGACCATGGAGTACCTCGAGCGCGCCTTCGACGACGCGAAGTACGGGTGGTACAGCAAGCGGCCCTACATCGACTGCGCCATCCAGTCGTTCGTCGACCCGGACATGGCGCCGCCCGGCAAGCACGTCATGTCGTGCTTCGTGCAGTACGCGCCCTACCACCTCAAGGGGAGCGACTGGGACGCCGAGCGGGACCGCTTCGCCGACACGGTGCAGGCAACGCTCGAGTCGTTCTTCCCCGGGTTCGGCGACCTCGTGCTGCAGCGCGAGGTGCAGACGCCGCTCGACATCGAGCGCACGGTGGGCCTGACCGAGGGCAACATCTTCGCCGGCGAGTTCTTCGCGCCGCAGATGTACTTCTTCCGACCGGCGCCGGGGTGGAGCCAGTACCGGACGCCGATCGAGGGCTACTACCAGTGCGGCTCCGGCACCCACCCGGGCGGCTGCGTCATGGGAGCCCCCGGCAAGCTCGCCAGCCAGCAGATCCTCCGCGACCTGGAGACCCGCGCCAGCGGGCGCGACTGAGCCGTCAGCGTCGGCCCGAACGAGTGCCGCGTCGACATGGATGCAAGCCGTCAGTCGTCCTGCTGCAGGACGCCGAGGAAGCCGGCCGCCCAGGCGGCGACGTCGTGCTCGCGCACCCGGCGCCGCATCGACCGCATCCGCCGCCGCGACTCGGCCGGCGACGCCTCGACCGCCCGCATCACGGTGTCCTTGAAGCCCTCGATGTCGTGCGGGTTGATGCCGTAGGCCGTGGTGAGCTCGTCGGCGGCGCCGGTGAACTCGCTGAGCACCAGCGCACCGGTCTCGTCGAAGCGGCAGGCGACGTACTCCTTGGCGACCAGGTTCATGCCGTCGCGCAGCGACGTCACCAGCAGCACGTCCGCGGCGAGGTAGAGAGCGGCCATCTCCTCGCGCGGGTAGGAGTGGTGCAGGTAGTGCACGGCCGGGTGGCCGAGCACGCTGTGCTCGCCGTTGATCCGTCCGACCGTGCCCTCCACCTCGTCGCGCAGCACCTGGTACTGCTCCACCCGCTCCCGGCTCGGGCTGGCCACCTGCACCAGCACCGCCGAGGGTGGTCCGAGCCGGCGCTCGCGCAGCAGCTCGCCGTAGGCCTTGAGCCGGTGCAGGATGCCCTTGGTGTAGTCGAGCCGGTCGACGCCGAGCAGCACCGTCGCCGGGTCGCCGAGGGCCGTCCGGATCTCCTTGGCCCGTGCCTGGACGTCGTCGCGCCGGGCGACCTCCTCGAGGCTCGCGGCGTCGATGGAGATCGGGAACGTCCCGGCGCGGACCTTGCGGGTGCCCTCGCGGCCGGCAGTGACGCCGGCGCCCTTGGTGCTGCGACCGGCCGCGCGTCGTGCGGCCCGCAGGAAGTTGGTGACGTCCTGCTGGCGCTGGAACCCGACCAGGTCGGCGCCGAGCAGGCCCTCGACGATCTCCGACCGCCAGGGCAGCTGCGCGAAGATCTCGTAGCCGGGGAAGGGGATGTGGTTGAAGAAGCCGATCCGCAGGTCCGGTCGCGCGTCGCGCAACATCGCCGGCACCAGCTGCAGCTGGTAGTCGTGCACCCAGACGGTCGCGCCGTCAGCGGCCTCCGCGGCAGCAGCGGCGGCGAACCTCTCGTTGACCCGCTGGTAGGCCCGCCACCACTGCCGGTGGAAGACCGGCGGGGCG
>Ga0210115_1000018_pt1 | contig 34113 bp, 31 predicted proteins | sample MayberryNW_TuleB_2_FD_185526 | JGI IMG/M metagenome (GOLD analysis project Ga0210115, IMG submission 185526) | Wetland microbial communities from San Francisco Bay, California, USA, that impact long-term carbon sequestration - MayberryNW_TuleB_D2... | ecosystem: Environmental > Aquatic > Marine... | reverse complement strand
TCCCGTGCAGGTCGGCCTCCGGCAGCTTTTGCCGAGCAGCGCGCAGCCACTCCGCCGGCATCGGACTGGATCCGTACAAGATGAGTCGCAGCGACGTTAGATCGAAGCGCTCTATCGCAGGAGCGTCGGCCATCATTTTCACCATGGTCGGTACCCAGTTGGACACGGTAACGCGGTGGCGCTCGATGGCCGCAGAACCATCTTCGGGGTCGCGAAGAGCGGGGCTGAGGCGAGCAGCGGGGATGTACGCGATCAGCTCGAGGCCTTCGCGAGCAAGTGCCGCACGGTCGTGATCTGCGTTCCGGAGAAGGCGGCGGACGGCCTCGTTCGGAGTTCGGATACGCCGAGTTGGCGGAAGCTACGACTGTTGAGGCATCCCAGTACCCAGTGGCAGGACATGCCCAGGACGCCGAGGGCGATGACGCGGCCCGCTTTCTGAGCATCGAGATCGCCTGGAGGATCGGAATGCCTGCGCGAACGAGGGCGGCGAGTTGCTGGTTGAAAAGCAGAAAGTCGTTGGCCTTGACGCGCGGATGAGCACCGGTATGGCCGAAGCGTGTTAAAGCAGCAACGCCCGAGGTTTTGGGTGGGGTGACGTTGAAGACACGAAAACCCTCGCGCTCGAGGCGCGCGCGGGCTTCCTGCACGCCCGTAGCCTCTACGGTGCGCGTCACGACTTCACCCGCAGGGGTGCCTAATCGACAAATAAACTCAGCCATAGCTCGGGGATAATACCACGGACACAGATCTTCACGGATTACGCAACCCGCGGATGTTCGCGGAGATCTGCGGTCCTTTTTCCTTCCACGTTTCGCGTTTCATTTAGACGCAAAATTTAAGGAGACCATTTAGGTGTCAGCACCAACCCAACAACCAAATCAAACGCCCGCAGCCGAGCAAATGCTGCAAATCATTAGCGGTTTCTGGATTTCCAGAGCGGTTTATGTCATCGCCAGATTAGGCATTCCGGATCTGCTGAAAGCCGGTCCAAAGACGGCTGATGAACTCGCAAACGCGACTAAAATGCACGCACCGTCGCTTTATCGGCTGCTGCGGGCGCTCGCAAGCCTCGGCGTGCTGCACGAGTCGGAGGGGCGCCGGTTCTCGCTGACCCCGCTCGGTCGGCCGCTTCGCAGCGACGTGCAGGGCTCGCTGCACGGCTGGGCGAGCTTGATGGGCCGCGACCACCTTTGGCGCTCGTGGGGAAATCTCGCCAATGCCGTTCGCGTCGGCGAGAACTCCTTCCGGATGCTGCACGGGATGAACGTGTTCGAGTGGCGCGCCGAGCGCCCCGAGGAGAGCGCCGTCTTCGACGAGGCGATGATGGCGTTGACCGCGGCGGCGAATGCCGCGATCCTCGATGCGTACGACTTCGGACGGTTCCCGGCGATCGTCGACGTCGGCGGCGGAAACGGCACGCTGCTCGCGTCGATCCTGGCCGCGCATCCCGCCAGCCACGGGGTCCTCTTCGACCAGGAGCACGTGGTCAGCGGGGCCCCGCCGGTGCTCGGAGCGGCCGGCGTGCTCGACCGCTGCGAGATCGTCGCGGGCAGCTTCTTCGAGTCGGTGCCGGCGGGCCGCGACGCCTACGTCCTGAAGTCGATCATCCACGACTGGGAGGATCCGGAGTCGATCGCGATCCTGAGCGTCTGCCGGCGGGCGATGGGGCCCGACAGCGTCGTCCTCCTGGTCGAACGCGACCTCGGGGGGGCGAACGAGAACCCCGCGGCGAAGCTCTCGGACCTGAACATGTTCGTGATGCCCGGCGGCCGCGAGCGCACGCAGGAGGAGTACGCGGAGCTGTTCGCGCAGGCCGGCCTCCGTCACTCGGCCTCGACGGTCGCGAGCAACGGCTTCGCCGTGATCGAGGCCGCTGCGGCCTAGGCGCGCGAGGCGGGCGGGCGGGCGCAGGCGGTCCGGGCCGTACGGACGGCGGGGCTCCGTCGCTCTCTGCGTGGAGCGCCCCGCGCGGAAGCTAGGATCGGCCCGATGGTCGAGTTCACGCTCGACGGCCGGATCGTCTCGGCGCCCGAGGGCGAGCTCCTCGTGCACGCCGCCGCGCGCCACGGCACCTTCATCCCCACGCTCTGCCACGACGACAAGCTCGACCCGTACGGCGGCTGCCGGATGTGCGTCGTGGACGTTGAAGGCTCGCCGCGGCCGCTGCCGGCCTGCGCGACCCGCGTCACGGAAGGGTTGGTCGTCTCGACGAACGGGCCGATCACCGGCTTCCAGCGCACGCTGACCGAGATGCTCCTCTCCGAGCACCTGAACGCCTCGCCGGGCGGCCGCCCGAACGAGCTCCTCGGCCTCGCCGACGAGCTCGGGGCCGAAGCGCCGCTCGTGCTCCCGGACGCGAAGCGCAAGGAGTACGAGGACCGCAATCGGCTCATGGGGTACGACCCCGATGCGTGCATCCTCTGCAACCGCTGCGTCCGCTACACGCAGGAAGTCATGCAGTGCTCGGCGCTCTCGCTCGAGGGGCGCGGCGGCGAGGCGAGGATCGTCCCCACCTGGGAGCGCTCCTGGCTCGACACCGAGTGCGAGCTCTGCGGGGGCTGCCTCTCCGTGTGCCCAACGGGGGCGATCTACGAGAAGTTCCTCGAGGGGAAGGGTGTCGAGGAGCGGAAGCTCGAGCAGGTGCGGACGACCTGCACGTTCTGCGGCGTCGGCTGCCAGATCGACCTGAACCTCGACCCCGAGACGAAGCGGATCGTCAAGGTCACGTCCAAGGACGAGTACCTCCCGAACGAGGGCAATCTCTGCGTCAAGGGCCGCTTCGCGTTCAACTTCGTGCACCACCCGGACCGGCTCACGAAGCCGCTCGTGCGCGGCGAGGACGGCGAGCTGCACGAGACGACCTGGGAGCACGCCCTCGAGACCGCCGCCACGGGGCTCAGGCGCGTCATCGACGAGCACGGGCCGCAGTCGGTCGGGTTCCTCTCCTCGGCGCGGCTGACGAACGAGGAGAACTACCTCATCCAGAAGCTCGCGCGGGCGGTGGTCGGGACGAACTCGGTCCACTCCTGCGAGTCGACCTGACACGCTCCCACCCTCTACGGCCTGGTCAGGTCGTTCGGCAGAGGAGCGAGCACCAACTCCATTCCGGAGATCGAGAACGCCCGCTTCTTGTTCGTCATCGGCTCGAACACGACGGAGGCCCACCCGGTCCTCGCGCTCCGCATCAAGAAGGCGGTCCGGAGGGGCGCGACGCTCGTCGTCGCCGACCCGCGCAAGATCTGGCTGACGAAGCTCGCGAAACGCCACCTCCAGCTCCATCCCGGCACGGACGTGTGGCTGCTGAACGCGATGATGAACGTGATCCTCACGGAGGGCCTGCAGGACGAGGCGTACATCCGCGACCTGACCGAGGACTTCGACGCCGTGCGCGAGGTCGTGCTTCGCTACTCGCCCGAGGAGGCCGAGCGCGTCACGGGCGTGCCCGCGGACGACATCCGCGCGACCGCCCGCGAGTACGCGAGCGAGCGGCACGCGGCGATCTTCTACACCCTCGGCATCACCGAGCACGCGTGCGGCGTCGACAACATCTGGTCGCTCTCGAACCTCGTGCTCATGACCGGCCATCTCGGCTACGAGTCCACGGGCCTGAACGCGCTGCGCGGCCAGAACAACGTCCAGGGGCTGAACGACTCCGGCGCCAACCCGTCCTACCTCCCCGGCTACCAGTCCGTCGACGACCCCGAGATCCGGCGCAAGTTCTCGGAGGCCTGGGGCGCCGAGGTCCCGACCCGGCCGGGCTACCGGCTCGACCAGATCGTGTCCGGCCTCCACGACGGGCGCATCAGGGCGATGTACCTGGTCGGCGAGAACCCGGCGCAGACGGAGCCCAACGCGCACCACGTCGAGGAGGGGCTCGCGGGGCTCGACTTCCTGGTCTCGCAGGACATCTTCCTGAACGACTCGACCCGGAAGTACGCCGACGTCGTGCTCCCGGCGTCCAGCTTCGCGGAGAAGGACGGGACGTTCACGAACACCGAGCGTCGGATCAGCCGCGTGCGCGCCGCGGCCGCGCTGCCGGGCGCCGCGAAGGTCGACCGGGAGATCGTCCTGCTCGTCGCGAAGGCGCTCGGCGCGAGCTGGCCCGAGTACGCAGACGCGAGCGAGGTGTGGGACGAGCTCGCGGACCTCTCCCCGAACTGGTTCGGGATCCGCTACGACCGGATCGAGGAGAACGGCATGCAGTGGCCGTGCACCGACCGCGACCATCCCGGCACGCCGTACCTGCACGCGCCGAAGCCGGCGCGCGCGTCGGGCAGGGGGAAGTTCTTCCCCGTCGAGTTCCAGCCGCCGATCGAGGAGCCCGACTCCGAGTATCCGTTCGTGCTCTCGACCGGGCGCACCCTGTACCACTACAACTCGGGGAACATGACGATGCGGGAGCCGGGCGTCGTGGACAAGCAGGAGCAGCCGTTCTTCGAGATCCACGCGGAAGACGCAGGCGCGCTCGGCATCGCCGACCGGCAGGTCGTCCGGCTGGTGTCGCGGCGCGGAGCTCTCGAAGCCGAGGCCCACTATTCCGAGCGCGTCTATCCGGGCCTCGTCTGGATGGCCCTCCACTTCTCCGAGCAGAAGGTGAACTGGCTCACGCACGACGTCGGCGACCCGCTGATCGGCACGCCCGAGTACAAGGTCAGCGCCGTACGCATCGAGCACAGGTAGCGGCGCTTCGTGGCTGAGGACCACTTCGGGCCACGCGTCGCAGAGCGTTTCGACGAGCGGTACGCGCACCAGGCGGAGCCCTCGATGGTCGAGCCCGTCGTCGACTTCCTCGCCGGTCTCGCCGGAGATGGGGGCGCGCTCGAGCTGGGCGTCGGCACCGGGCGAATCGCGTTGCCGCTCGCACGTCGCGGCGTCCGCGTGCACGGCATCGACCTCTCGGAGGCGATGGTCGCGAAGCTGCAGGCCAAGCCGGGCGGGGACCGGATAGAGGTCACCATCGGCGACTTCGCGACGGCCAGAGTGGACGGCAGCTTCGCGGTCGCGTACCTCGTCGTCAACACGATCATGAACCTGACGACGCAGGAAGAGCAGGTCGCGTGCTTCCGGAACGTCGCCGATCACCTCGAGCCGGGCGGCTGCTTCGTGATCGAGGTGATGGTCCCGCGCCTGCGGCGGCTTCCGCCGGGAGAGAGGTACCAGCCCTTCGACGTGAGCCCGACGCACGTCGGATTCGACGAGTACGACGTCGCCCTGCAGGGCCTCGTGTCCCATCACTACTGGATCGAGGAGGGCGAGGTCGAGGTCTCGTCCCCTCCCTTCCGCTACGTCTGGCCGTCGGAGCTCGACCTGATGGCGCAGCTGGCCGGGATGACCTTGCGCGAACGGTGGAGCGACTGGACGCGCGAGCCGTTCACGAGCGAGAGCGCGAAGCACGTCTCCGTCTGGGAGAAGCGGTGACGCTCGGAGAGCCGCGGCTCGACGTCGAGAGCTGCGAGTCGACGCAGCTGCTCGTGGACACGTCGCTGCCGGAGGGCGCGCTCGTCGTGGCCGACCAACAGACCGCCGGCCGCGGCCGTCTCGGCCGTAGCTGGGAAGCGCCGCCTGGAACGGCGCTGCTCTGCTCGCTCCTGCTGAAGCCTCCTCCGGAGCGGCACTCCCCCGAGCTCTCGCTCGTCGCCGGGGTGGCTGTAGCGGACGCGCTCGAGCTCACCGTTGGGCTCGCGATCCAGCTCAAGTGGCCGAACGACGTCATGCTGCGACGGCGGAAGGTCGCCGGCTGCCTCGCCGAGGCGCACGACGGGGCCGTCGTTCTCGGCATCGGCGTCAACGTGAACCAGACGAGAAGCGAGCTTCCCGACGGGGCTGGCTCGCTGCGGACGCTCACCGGCCAGGAGTGGGACCGCGAGGAGCTGCTCGCGACTCTGCTCCGTGCGCTCGAGCTCCGCTACGGCGCGTGGCTCGAAGGCGGGCTCGATGCGGTCTACGAGGGCCTCTCGCCGCGCGACTTCCTGCGCGGCCGGCACGTGAGCGTGAACGGGACGAGCGGCGTCGCGGTCAAGATCGACCGGCAGGGACGGCTCGAGGTCGACGTCGACGGGCGGATCGTCTCGGTCGAGAGCGGGCAGGTCGTCTACGAGCGCTGAGCCGGATCTCACCGATCCCGATCTCCCGCAGGACCCGGGGATCCCCGGAACGAAGGTGCCGGAGGAGCTGCCCCCGCAGGAGGAGCCCGAGGTCGAGCGCGTGCCAGACTCCGACCAGCCCGACGTGGACGACGAGGGACACCAGGACCCGAACGTCCGGGACGAGCCGGACGCTCGCACGGATCGCGCGTGACCCACGATCTCGCGGCGCTGTCCATGCGCTTCATGGAGGCCGTCCGCGACCGCGAGCTCGGCTGGCTCGAGGAGCACCTGGGAGCGGAGTTCACCCTCACGACAGGTCGCGCCGGTGCGCCGGTCCGCGAGCGCGCCGAGTGGCTCGCGATCACGGCCGAGCGGTACGTGATCGAGGAGTTCGCCTTCGAGCAGCTCGAGGCGCTCGACTACGGCGAGGTCGGCGTCGTGCGCTCCCGCTATCGCCAGCGCGGGTCGATGGACGGTGAACGCCGCACGCAGGCGTTCCTGATGACGGACGTCTGGGTGGAGCGCAAGGGCCGCGCGCAACTCGTCACGCGGCACGCGTCCCCGCTGCCGGAGCCCTAGCGGTCGCCGAAGACGACCGAGATCACGACGTAGATCGCGAACGCGATCGGGACGATGAAGGAGGCGAGCCTGCGCCCCTTGGAGCGTTTCGGGGCGGGTTCGTGCTCCTCCTCGAGGACGTAGGGATCGGCCTCGTAGGGCTCGGTCTCGTATCGCTGGGGCTCGAGGGGCTCGGGCTCGTAGGCGTCCTGCTCGAAGACCTCCGGCTCGAACGTCTGAGGCTCGAGGACGGTCGTGTCGGCCGGGAAGGCGGCCGCGGCGGGCGCGCGCAGGTCCTGGCGCTCGTCCTCGACGAGGCTGTCCTGCAGGTCGAACAGGCTCGGCCACCTTCCACAGGTGCGGCACGAGTTCGCGACCGGCTCGTTGACCGTCCCGCACTCGGAGCAACGCCACGGGGCGTCGGGCATGACCCGAGGATAGTGAGCGCCGCGGAGCTAGCGCGTCATCCGAAGCGGGATCTCGACGAGGTTCATCCGTGAGCCATCCTCCGCAGAGCGCTCGAAGACGATCAGCGCGCCAACGCCGTCGAAGGGCACCGTGTAGGCAGCGGTGGTGAAGTCGAATGTCCCGCGCGTCCCTGTGCCCGAGGTCGCCGTGACGAAGCTCTGGTCGACGATCTTGCCGTCGGTGTCCGTGAGCTCGTACTCGAAGTTCGCCTCGAACGTGTTCGCGGTGCCGGTGACCCGGAGAGGGCTCGCGACGTCCTCGAACGCGAGCGGCGACTCGACGAGGATCGCCGGGGTCTGCTCCTCGAAGTCGCCGCGGGTCAGGAACCGCTCCTGGACCTCGACGCGCTCGACCTCCGGGAACTGGCTCAGCGTGTAGACGACCTGCGCCAGCCCTGCGTCCTCCAGCTCGACGTCGAGCTCGACCGCTGCGACGCCGTCCTCGACCGAGACGTCGGCGTCCTCGCTCGCCTCGGGGATCGCGGTCGTGAGATCGAGGTCCGCCTCCTCCTGCCCGGTCGGCCCGTCGAGCAGCGCGGTCAGCGCTGCCCTCGCCTCGCCACCGGTCGTGTCGACCTCCCGCAGCACGGGCCAGACCTTCCCCTCGTGGAGGAAATAGACGCGGAGCTCTGCCGTCTCCCCGGGCGCTGTCGTCGTCTCCCCTTCCGCGGCGTCGTCGTCCCCGCCGGCACAGCCGGCGACGAGCGCGAGCGCCGCGAGCGCGAGTGCCAGGCGGGTCACGGCCAGAGGGTAGACGTGGGCCGCGGATCGGGGACGACCTCGGCGATGCGCCGCCGCAGGTCCGGGTGATCGAGCCCGACGGCGAGGCGCAGACGCCCGGCTGTCTCCTCCTCGAGCCCCTGGAAGAGATCGATCGTCTCCCACAGCGCCCGCGCGACGTCGCGGACCTCGTAGTGCGCGTAGGCGCGCTCCAGTGCCGCGAGAGCGCCCGGGTCCCCCCAGCGCTCGAGGAAGCGGCCGTCGTGCCACGTATCGGCGGTCGGGTCGACCGCACGCGCGTGCCACTCGAGCATCGTCACCAGCCGCCACTTGACATAGCCGTCGAGGCACGAGATCGCGGTGAAGACCTCGCCCCGCCGGAGCTTCTTCGCCGTCCACAGCGCGTGGTGCCAGAAGTCGCTCGCCACCTGCGTGAAGGCGGCCGCGTCCGGAAGCTCCTGCGGCTCGGGGGCCGCTGCCTCCGCGAGCACGTCCGCCACCCCGATCTCGTCGTGCAGCACGCGGTACCCGCGCGCGAGGACCGTACCGACGCCGGGCACCGACGCGAGCTCACGCGCGGCCTCGGCCGGGAGCAGCGGGAAGTCGACGTCGACGCCGTCGTCGTAGAGCACACGGCGCTCGACCCGGTCCGCGACCGAGGTCGGCTCGAGGAACGTGAGGACCGGCTCGCCGAAACGACCGACCCACTCGTCGTCGTCCGCATACCTGTGCGCGTCGTCGAGGAAGAGGAGGAGGTCGAGGTCGGACCAGCGGTCGGCCGGCGTGTCCCGGCGGGCGTAGGAGCCGACGAGAACGACGGCCCGCACGTCGTCCGTCTCCCTTGCCCAGTCGGCGACGGCGGCGAGCACGAGGTCGTTGCGCGTGTTGACGTTGAGGAGAACCGTGTCGTCGAGCTCGACGACGGTCTCGTTCACCCCGCGCAGGGAGAGCTCGTTCCGCGCGACGCGGGCCTCGAGCTCGGGAAGCAGCGCCTTCGTGTAGACACCGGGGAGCGGCCCCGTCTGCGGAACGGCGCCACCGTCGAAGAGCGCACGCAGCGCGTCCGCCGTCATGAGCGGGCAGTCGACGGGAAGGATCAGCCCCACGTCGTGCCTCGCCGCGCGCAGCCCGGCGAGCACACCGAGGACGGGGGCGCGCTCCTCGACTCCGTCGTCCAGCAGCGGGAACGGCAGCTCGAGCCCGTCGGCGTCCTTGCCGACGGCGAGCACCTCGTCACAGGTCTCTGTCAGCAGCCGGTGTCCCCGCTCGGCGAGCGTCTCGCCGGCGATCGTCGCCAGCGCTTTCGGCGAGCCGAAGCGCTCCGAGGCGCCGCCGACGAGCAGGATCCCGCTCGCCGCTAGACGATCCGCCACGGCTCGGTGTAGACGGTGACGCGCCCGTCGCGGACGAAGCCGCAGAGCGTCACTCCGCGATCCTCTGCGAGCTCGACCGCCAGCGACGACGGCGCACCCACCGCGACGAGGACGGGGCAGCCCGCGACGGCCGCCTTCTGCACGAGCTCGAACGAGAGGCGCCCGCTCACGCACAGCACGTGGCCCGACAGCGGAAGCAGGCCGTCGAGGAACGCCCGCCCGACGATCTTGTCCAGCGCGTTGTGCCGACCCACGTCCTCGCGTGCGAGGACGAGCTCGCCGTCCGGGGCGAAGAGACCGGTCGCATGCAACCCGCCGGTCGCGGCGAAGGCCGCCTGCGCCTCGAGCAGCCGCGCGGGCAGCGCAGCGACGACCACCGCCTCGACCTCCAGCGCGCTCTCGACGCGCGGAGCGCCGACGCGTACCGCCTCGACTGCGCCCTTGCCGCACACGCCGCACGAGGAGGAGGTGTAGAAGTGCCGGCGCAGCCGGTCGGCGTCGAAGCCGCTCGCGTCGACGTCCACGCTGTTCGCGGCCAGGTCGTCGGGCACGCGGGCGCTCTCCGGCTGCAGACCCTCGGTGAGGCAGAAGCCGAGCGCGAGCTCCTCGTCGTGCCCGGGGGTCCGCATCGTGACCGCGACCGGCTCGCCGGCGATCCGGATCTCGAGCGGCTCCTCGACCGCGACGACGTCCTCGTCCTCACCGCCTCCGGGCAGTCGCAGCGTACGGACGCTGGTCGTGCTGTACGGCGGCGCCTGCAGCGGCGGCTCGTGGCTCACGCGGCCAGCGTACTCGGCCCGTTCGTCAGCTCGTGACCCCGCAGACGGCGAAGACCGTGATCGACCAGGTCGAGCCCGTCGGGTTGACTTCACGAGCGCTCGCCCGGTAGACGTTGTCGTTGTCCGGGAAGGACTGCTGCAGCGCGACCTGCGGCAGGAGCGGGTTGAGCCGCGCGCCGCCACCGACCAGCCGCTTCCCCGTCGGGCAGGCGATCTGCATCGTCCGACCCGGCGTCGAGTTGGTCACCGAGGTCGCCTCGACGCGCTCGACCGCGCTCACGCCCGGCGGGCCCGCGGGACCGGCAGGGCCGGGCGGTCCTGCCGGCAGCTTGCCCCCGACGAAATCGACGCGGCGAAGCGTTCCGTTCCGGACCTTGGCGGAGGTGACGGCGTTGGCCGCCAGCTTGCCGGTGGTCACCGCGCTGGTGCGCAGCTGCGGCGTCCCGACGCTGCTTCGGGGTACCTGCAGCACGGTCGCATAGCCCGTGCCGCCCAGCGCGACGAGGAGCGCCGCACATGCGATCACGAGTGCGGGCGAGGGCCGTCGAAGCGGGATCCTGCGCATGTCCGAACCTCCTGTTCGTCGATGAAGGGCCGGACGCTAGCAACCCCCTTCGACGATCGCGTAAACCCCGGACCGGGGCCGAGGGCTACTCGACGGTGACGGTCTTCGCGAGATTCCGTGGCTGGTCGACGTTGTGGCCGCGAAGGCGCGCGATCCGGTAGGCGAGGAGCTGCAGCGGGAGGATTGCCAGCACGACCTGCAGGAACGCCGGCGTCTTCGGCACGTAAATGACGTCGTCGGCGTGGTGCTGGATGTCCTCGTTGCCGTCCGTTGCGATCGCGATGACGTGCGCGCCGCGGGCCCGCACCTCCTGGATGTTCGAGACGATCTTGTCGTAGACGTGGATGTTCGTCGCGACGACGACGACCGGCGTCTGCTCGTCGAGGAGGGCGATCGGCCCGTGCTTCATCTCACCCGCGGAATAGGCCTCGGTCGGGATGTACGAGATCTCCTTCAGCTTCAGCGCCCCCTCGAGCGCCACGGGCAGACCGATGTGGCGGCCCAGGTAGAGGAAGAAGTGCGCGTCGTGGTACCGGCGCGCGATCTCTTCGATCGGATGGTCGGCCTCGAGGAACGCCTGCACCTTGCGCGGAAGCTTGTAGACGTAGTCGAGGATGAACTCGATCTCACCGGGCGGCAGCGTCTCGCGGATCTGCGCGAGCTTGAGCCCAACGAGGTAGAGGAGCGCGACCTGTGCCGTGAAGGTCTTCGATGCGGCGACGCCCATCTCCAGGCCCGCCCGTGTGTGCAGCACCGAGTCGACCTCGCGCGTGACCTGAGAGCCCATCATGTTCGTGATCGCCACCGTCCGAGCGCCCTTCTCGCGCGCGAGCTTGAGCGCCTCGATCGTGTCCCGCGTCTCGCCCGACTGGGTGATCCCGATGACGAGATCGTGCTGGTTGATGACCGGGTTCCGGTAGATCCACTCGCTCGCGATGTCGAACTCGACCGGAACGCGCGCCCACTCTTCGATCACGTAGCGACCGACGACGCAGGCGTGGTAGGCGGTACCGCAGGCCAGCAACACGATGCGCCGGAGGTCCCGGATCTCGTCGTCGTCCATGCCCAGGCCTTCGAGGACGAGCGTGCCGTGGCGAACGCGGTCGCCGATCGTCTCCGCGATCGCCTCGGGCTGCTCGAAGATCTCCTTCAGCATGAAGGTCTCGAAGCCGGCCTTCTCGGCGCCCTCGTCGTCCCAGTCGAGCTCGACCGGATCGTGCTCGACCGGCCTGCCCTCGACGTCGACGAAGGCCGCACCGTCGGGCGTGATCGCGACGATCTCGCCGTCGCCCGGGAACTGGACCACGCGCGTCTCGCGTAGGAACGCGGCCGCGTTCGAGCCCAGGAACATCTCGTCCTGCCCGACCCCGACGACGAGCGGCACCTGGTGGCGCGCGCCGACGAGGAGGTCGGGATGGTCGCTGTGGATGACGACGAACGCGAAGTGGCCCTCGAGCTCCGCGAATGCCTTGCGCACGGCCTCGACGAGGTCGCCCTCGTAGTGCCGCTCGACGAGGTGGGTGACCGTCTCGGCATCCGTCTCGGAGCGGTACGTGTGGCCGTCCTCGGCGAGGCTCGCCCTCAGCTCGCGGTAGTTCTCGACGATGCCGTTGAGCACGACCGAGACGCGCTCCGGCTCGCAGCCCGCGAGCGGATGGGCGTTCTGCTCGGTGACGGCACCGTGCGTGGCCCAGCGCGTGTGCCCGAGACCGGTCGTCGCCGCGGAGCCGTTGGTGCCGGCGCGCTCCTTCAGGTTGCCGAGCGGACCGACTGCTCGGACGTAGTCGAGCCCGTCGCTTTCCAGCAGCGCGATGCCCGCGGAGTCGTAGCCCCGGTACTCGAGACGCTCGAGCCCCTGCAAGAGAAGCCCCTTGCACTCCCGCGGCCCGACGTACCCGATGATCCCGCACATGCGGTTGCCTCCCTAGGAACGCGTAAGAGCCCGGCGGCGCCCAGCGTCGGGCTCAGCCGAGCTCTCTTTCGACGAGCGCGGCGATGCTAGCACAGAGAACCTCTGCATCTTCCGCATTTTGCGACTCGGCCAGGACGCGGACAAGCGGCTCCGTGCCCGAGGGCCGCACGAGCACGCGACCGCCCTCGCCCAGCCCCGCGCCGAGCCGGTCGACCTCGTCGAGCAGCGACTGCGGGAGCTGGCGGCTCCGGACGCGGACGTCTCGCCTCGCCTGCGGGTAGCGCGGCATCACGGCGGCGGCCTCGGAGAGCGTCCCTCCCCCGAGCGCGCTGCAGAGGAGGAGCGCCGCCGCGAGCCCGTCGCCCGTGACGTGGTTCCCGAGCCAGATCACGTGGCCGGACTGCTCCCCGCCCAGGAAGGCGCCCTCCCGCCGCAGCGCCTCGAGCACGTACCGGTCGCCGACGGGCGTCGTGACGACGCGGATGCGGTGATCCGCCATCAGGCGGTGGAACCCGAGGTTGGTCATCATCGTCACCGCGACGACGTCGACGCCGAGCGAGAGCGCGAGAATCGCGAGGATCTGGTCGCCGTCGAGGGGCTCGCCGCGCTCGTCGACCGCGAGCATGCGGTCGCCGTCGCCGTCGAAGGCGACGCCGAGGTCGAGCCCGTTCTCGCGGACGTGCTCCTGCAACGCCCGGAGGTCGGTCGCGCCGCAGCCGACGTTGATGTTCGTGCCGTCCGGCTCGACGCCGATCGCGTGCACCTCGGCCCCGAGCTGCTCGAACGCCGACGGCGCGAGGCCCGAGAACGCGCCGTTCGCGCAGTCGACCCCGACCCGGAGCCCGGAGAGGTCGGAGCCGAAGGCCTGGAGGACGTGCCCGAGGTACCGCTCGCCCGCTCCGGCAACCTCCTCGACCGAGCCGCCGTCATCTGCGGGAGCGTCGAGGAGCGCCTCGATCGCCTCCTCGTCCTCGTCCACGAGCTTGCGGCCGTCGCCGTCGAACAGCTTCACGCCGTTGTACTCGGGCGGGTTGTGCGAGGCCGAGATCACCGCGCCGAGGTCCTCGGCGAGCAATGCCACGGCCGGTGTCGGCAGGATGCCGGCGAGAAGGGCCGTCCCGCCCGCTGACACGACTCCGCGGGCGAGATCCTGCTCGAGCGCAGGCCCGGACCGGCGCGTGTCGCGGCCGACGAGGACGCGAGTCGCACCTGCCCACAGCGTCGCTGCCCGGCCGACGCGCTCGACGAGCCCGGGTGTGAGATCCTCGCCGACGACGCCGCGCACGCCGTCCGTGCCGAAGTAGCGCCGCACGGCGCGGGCCTACCGCTTGGAGAACTGGGGCGCCTTGCGCGCCTTGTGCAGCCCGGCCTTCTTGCGCTCGACGATGCGCGCGTCGCGCGTGAGGAAGCCCTGCCGCTTGAGCGCCACGCGCACCTCGGGGTCGGCCTCGACGAGCGCCCGGGCGATCCCGTGGCGGACCGCGCCGGCCTGGCCGGAGGGCCCGCCGCCGTGGACGCGGACGCGGAGGTCGTACGTCCCTGCGGCGCCCGCGACCTCGAGCGGCGCGAGAACCATGCGCTGGTGCGTCGAGCGCGGGAAGTACTCCTCGAGCGAGCGCCCGTTGATCCAGGTCTTGCCGTCGCCGGGACGGAGGATCACGCGCGCGATCGACGTCTTGCGCTTCCCGGTGCCGAGGTACTGGGCGATGGTGGCCATCACGTGAGCTCCAAGGGCTTCGGGGTCTGCGCCTCGTGCGGGTGCTCGGGGCCGGCGTAGATCTTCAGCTTCCCGATCTGCGCTGACGCGAGCTTGTTCTTCGGGAGCATGCCCTTGACCGCCTTCCGGAGCACCTCGGTCGGCCGGCGCTCGAGCTGCTCGCGCAGCGTGCGCTGCTTGATCCCGCCCGGGTAACCGGAGTGGCGGTAGTAGATCTTCGTGTCCAGCTTCGACCCGGTGACGGCGACCTTCTCCGCGTTCACGACGACGACGAAATCACCGGTGTCGACGTGCGGCGTGTACTGAGGCTTGCCCTTCCCGCGGAGCGTGTCGGCGATCCGGGTCGCCAGCCGGCCGAGCGTCTGCCCCTCGGCGTCGACGAGGAACCACTCGCGCTCGATCTCTCCCGGCTTGGCCGTATAGGTCTTCATCACAGAAAGAGGGCGGACTCGCTGCCCGCCGGCGGCCGATTGTAGCAAGCTGGGACCAGCCGGACGGTCTGCGTAAGACAGGACCACCAAGCGTTGACTTCGTGCCGAAGATCACCTTGAGTTCGCGATGACGGCGGCATGGGGATGCCGTCCTAGCGGCTAGGGGAGACGAAAGGGGAGAACGTGGCAACACCGGATCAAGTCCGGAGGCGCGGGCGCTGGTCGCTCGTGCTCGGAACACTCGTCGCGGCGCTGATGCTGAGCGCCGTGGCGTACGCGGCCGACGACGGTTCCGTCGACGGCGACCTCGGCGCACCCGGCAATCAGAACTCGGCGAGCATCACGACGTCGGCTGGCTCATCGGTCACGACTTCGGCCGGGCTCGTCATCACACGGGCTGGAAACCAGGCGCACCTCGAGTTGGGGAACGTGGTCGTGCTCGAGTACGACCCGGCGACGTCCAATCTTCCAGCGGGAGCGACAGTGAGCGATGCGTCGTTCGCGATCCCAGGCCCTTGGACCACGAACGGGCAGCAGGTCGCAGCCACGTCGACGATCCAGTTCACTGCACCGGCTGCGTCTGCCACGTACACCGTGCACTGGAAGGTCAAGAGCGGGCCTGCGTGCGTGACTGCTAGCGGTAACCAGGACTGCTTCAACATGAGCGGGGCGTTCACGGTCGATCTGACGATCAGTGCGCCTCCGAATCAGGCGCCGAGCATCGAAGCCGGGGGGCCGTACTCCGGAACCGAGGGCTCGAGCATCGCCATCGACGGCGCGTCCGCGAACGATCCCGACGGCGACTCGCTTACCTACAGCTGGACGAAGGACGAGAGCGGTCTCGACGGCGGGGGCACGTGCACGTTGATCGGCGCGACGACGCTGAGCCCGACGCTGAACTGTGACGACGACGGATCGGTGACGTTGACGCTCGCCGTCGACGACGGCATCGGGCACACGCCGAGCGACACAGCGACGGTGAACGTGTCCAACGCCGATCCCTCGGCAACGCCGAGCATCCCGGCGGGGAACGTGAACGAGGGCGACAGCTTCTCGCTCTCGCTCTCGAGCCCGTCGGATCCCGGCTCGAACGACACGTTCACGTACCAGTTCGATTGCGGTGACGGCGGCGGATACAACGCTGCAAGCTCCACGGCGAGTAGAACGTGTCCGACGACCGACAACGGCTCCCGTGCGGTCAAGCTGAAGGTCCTCGACGACGACGGCGGGTTCGCCGAGTACACGGGGGACGTGACGGTCGTCAACGTCCCACCGGTCGTCACGTTCACCTGTCCGACCGGTCCGGTCGCGGTGAACATCAGCATCACCCTCACGGGAGCGTTCACCGACGTCGGCACGGCTGACACGCACACGGCGAGCATCGCCTGGGGCGATGGGGCCTCGGCGGAGGCCACGGTGACGCAGGGGGTCGGCAGCGGCAGCGTCAGCGGCAGTCACGCGTACAGCGCAGCTGGCATCTACACGCCGTCGCTCACCGTCACGGACGACGACGGCGGCTCCGACGCCGAGTCGTGCGAGTACGTCGTCGTCTACGACCCGTCGGCAGGGTTCGTGACCGGCGGCGGTTGGATCAACTCACCTGCCGGCGCGTACCTCCTCGACCCGACGATGACCGGCAAGGCGACCTTCGGCTTCGTCTCGAAGTACAAGAAGGGCGCGAACGTGCCCGACGGCAGCACCGAGTTCCAGTTCCACGCCGCCGGGCTGAACTTCAAGAGCACCGCGTACCAGTGGCTCGTCGTCGCGGGCTCGAAGGCAACCTACAAGGGCTGGGGGACGATCAACGGCCAGGGGAACTACGGTTTCCTGCTCTCGGCCCTGGACGGCTCGCCCGACATGTTCCGGATCAAGATCTGGGACGTCGGCTCGGGCGATGTCGTGTACGACAACAACCTCGGCGGAGGGGACGACGCGGATCCCGCGATCGCGCTCGGCGGCGGAAGCATCGTCATCCATACGGGTAAGAAGTAGACAGCAGTCCAACGAGGCTCGGGAGGGGCGCCGCAAGGCGCCCCTCACTCGTTCTAGCCGGTCGGCTCGAGCGCAGCCGCGGGCGGGCGGCGGCCGACGAGCAGCGCGAGCGCCGGGACGACGACGGCGATCGTGCTCCCGACGGCGATCGCCACCGCGCCCCACTCCGAGTAGACCGCGCCGCCGAGCAGCGCGAGCCCCGCCGCGAGGAGCCCCGCCGTGAGGTCGGTGAAGCCGACGAGCCGCCCGCGCTCGACGGGCGTCGCGTGCGTGACGAGCTCGGCCGAGGCGGCGACGTAGGAGAGGTTCCAGCCGAGCCCGAGCAGGAAGAGGGAGACCGACATCCAGCCGATCGACTCCACCCAGGCGAGCATGGCCGTCGACAGGGACATGATCACGAGCCCCGCGACCAGGCAGGTGTGCCGGCCGATGCGGTCGATGAGCTCCCCGATGACGAGCACGAGCGCGTACATGCCGACGATGTGGAGGCTGATGACGGTGAACACGTCGGCCTGCTCGTGGTGGTGGCCGACGACGATGTAGCCGCTCAGGTTCATCACCGAGACCATCACCGCAAAGCTCGCCAGCGCCGCGATCACGGCCGCCGGCACCCCGGGCCTCCTGAGAATCTCGCGCAGCGGGGCGGGCGGGGCGTCCGCACGAGCGTCCGGGTCGGCGAGAGCGAGCTCGAGGGCGATCGTCCTCGGGTCCGGGCGGATCGTGAGGGCGACGAGCATCCCGACGACCGCGATCCCGGCGGCGGCGAACCAAGGGATCACGAGCGTGTCGAGCTCGAGGTCCTTGCCCGCGAAGAGCGGGCGAAAGACGAGCGGACCGAGAGCGGCGCCGAACAGCGCTCCGAAGAGCACGTAGGAGATCGCGCGCGCACGCCGTTCGGGCGGGTACATGTCCGCCGCGGCCGTGCGCGCGAGGAGGACGGCGCCGTTCATCGCGCCCACCCCGAGGAAACCGAGGATCACGAGGGTCGCGCTCTCGACCGCGCAGCCGAGGGCGGTCAGCACGCAGCCGAGCGCGCCGACGCCGAATCCCCCCGCGATCACGGGCACACGCCCGAGCCGGTCCATCAGCCGCCCGGCCGGGAGGGCGGCGAGCGCCCCGGCGGTGATGAAGATCGCAGGCCCGAGCCCGAGGATCGACTCGATCCCGGTGACGAGGACCAGGGTGATCGTCGCGACCGCGACCGCGAGTTGGAGCACCCCCGAGAGGAGCAGGAGACACAGCGAGAGCAGGAAGGTGTTACGCCGAACCGGGAAGGAGATCGCCGCGATCGCGCAATTCAACCAGCCGCGCCCCGAACTCCCGCGCGCCGCCGTGCGCCGGGTGGCGGACGTGGTGCCCGCCGAGCGCTCTGTGTGCCACCCGCCCCACGGGGACGACGACCCTCCCGCGGGCGAGCGAGAGCGCGAGCGGCAGCCCGGCCTCGACCTCGGCTCGCGTCGGCGCCCGGTTCGTCGTCTCCGTCCCGGGATGCGTCGGCACGACGTTCCAGAGGAGGACGAGCTCCTCGAGATCGAGCTCGGCGAGCACCCGGTGGACGATCGTCGCGCTCGCCTCCGCCGGGCCGTGTCCCGTGAGCTGCCGCTCCGAGGTGAACGGGATGCCCGACACGCGTGCGCCCCGATATCCGGCCGCTTCTCCGACGAGCAGGATCGGCGCGCGTCGACGCGAGGAGAGGTACGCGCGGAGACGTTCTCGACGCACCGGCGAGTCGCGGTACTGGTTGTACGTCCCGCCGATGCGTGCGGCCGCGAGCTCGTCCACGAATGCGGCGGGCGCTAGGATGGAACGAGCGTAACGGGGAGCTCGGGGCGACCGGGCTGAGAGGGCGGCTGAGCGCGCCGCCGACCCGCGAACCTGATCTGGGTAATGCCAGCGGAGGAAGGCGTGTCGGAGAAGATCGTGGTGGTGATCGCAGGCGGCGAGGCCCCTCGCCCCGAGGCGGCGCTCGCGGTGCCGCCCGGTGCGGACGTCATCGTCGCCGACGGGGGGCTCGACCACGCCCGCGCGCTCGGGCTCGACGTCGCGGTCGCGGTCGGCGACTTCGACTCCGCCTCCGAGGAGGCGGTGGCAGCCGCCCAGGCCGCGGGTGTCCGCGTCGTGCGCCACCCGGCCGCGAAGGACGCGACCGACCTCGAGCTCGCGCTCGACCTCGCCGTCTCCTCGGGCGCCTCGCGGATCCTGGTGCTCGCCGGCGACCGGGGCCGGCTCGACCACCTGCTCGCGGGACTGCTGCTGCTCGGGAGCGGGAAGTACGCGGGGGTGGAGATCGACGCGCGCGTCGGCTTCGCACGTGTGCACGTCGTGCGTGGACGACGCGTGCTCCCGGGCGCGCCCGGCGAGCTCGTCTCGCTGCTCGCGCTGCACGGAGAGGCGACCGGCGTGACGACCGCCGGCCTCGCCTACGAGCTGCGCGGAGAGAACCTCGGGCCGGGCTCGAGCCGCGGGGTCTCGAACGTGCTCACGGCCGCAGGGGCAATCGTCTCGGTCGCGCGCGGCACGCTCCTCGCCGTCTTCCCCGGCGCCGAAGCGGAGCTCACGTGACAAGTTGTCACAACCCGCTCGGGGGCCCTGGCACCAGGGAAAAGACGAGTCAAGTTACAACTTGTAACAAGCGAGTTCTCGCGCTCGCGGCTTTCGTGCTCGCGGTCGCGCTCACCGTGGGCGCCGCCGTCGGCTGCGGCGGAGGCGACGAGGAGGCCCCGACAGAGGTCGTGCTCGTCACGCACGACTCGTTCGCCGTCTCGGACGACGTGAAGGCGGCCTTCGAGCGGGAGAGTGGCCTCACGCTCCGCGTCCTCCAGTCCGGGGATGCGAGCGAGATGCTCACGAAGGCGCTGCTGACCGCGGGCAACCCGCAGGGGGACGTGCTCTTCGGGGTCGACGACAACCTCCTCTCGCGCGCGCTCGAAGGCGACCTCTTCGAGGCGTACGAGTCGCCCGCGCTGACCGACGTCGACGCGCGCTACCTCCTCGACGACGAGCACCGCGTGACGCCGATCGACCACGGCGAGGTGTGCCTCAACTACGACAAGGACTGGTTCGCGGAGCGCGGGATCGCGCCGCCCGGCTCGCTCGAGGACCTGACGGCGGCGCGCTACCGCGGGCTGCTCGTCGTCGAGAGCCCGGCGACCTCGACCCCGGGGCTCGCGTTCCTGCTCGCGACGATCGCGCACTTCGGGGAGGACGGCTGGCAGGGCTTCTGGCGCCGGCTGGGCGCGAACGACGTGCTCGTCGTCGACGGCTGGGAGGAGGCGTACACCGCCCGGTTCTCCGGCGCCGCGGGGAGCAGGGGTGATCGTCCGATCGTCGTCTCGTACGCGTCGAGCCCGCCGGCCGAGGTCTACTACCGCTCGCCCCGGCCGACCGAGGCTCCGACTGCGGTCGTCGAGTCGAGCTGCTACCGGCAGGTCGAGCTCGCCGGGGTGCTCCGCGGGGCCCGGAACGAGGAGGGCTCGCACGAGCTGATCGACTTCCTGCTCTCGAAGCGCTTCCAGGAGGACATCCCGCTCTCGATGTTCGTCTTCCCGGTCAACCGCGAGGCGGCGCTCCCACAGGTGTTCGAGCGCTTCGCGGTCGTCCCCGCGAGCCCGCTCGAGCTCCCGCCGGCCGAGGTCGAGAGCAACCGCGACGAGTGGATCGACGAGTGGACGCGGATCGTGCTCCGCTGAGCGACCGGAGCTTTCGGGCGCTCGCCTACGGCGTTCCCCTCGCGTTCCTCGCGCTCTTCTTCGTCTTCCCGCTCGTGGCCATCCTCGAGCGCGGCCTTCGCGCGGAGGGAGACCTCGCGTCGCCCCTCGACGTCGTGACCGACCCGGTGACCCGCGAGGTCGTCTGGTTCACGATCTGGCAGGCGGTCGCCTCGACTGCCCTCACGATCGCCGTCGCGCTGCCCGCGGCCTACGTGCTCGGGCGATTCGCGTTCCCCGGCCGAGCGCTCGTCAGGGCGCTCGTCGTGGTGCCGTTCGTCCTGCCGACCGTCGTCGTGGCGCTCGCCTTCCTCGCGCTCCTGCCGGACGGCCTCGAGCGAGGCTGGGCAGCGATCCTCGTCGCGCACGCGTTCTTCAACGTCGCGGTCGTCGTGCGCGTCGTCGGCACCTTCTGGGCCGGGCTCGACCCCCGCGTCTCCGAGGCGGCCTCGACCCTGGGGGCGGGGCCGTGGCGCCGGCTGCGCGAGGTGACGCTGCCGCTGCTCGCGCCGTCTCTCGCGGCTGCCGCCGCGGTCGTCTTCCTCTTCTCGTTCACCTCGTTCGGCGTCGTCCTCATCCTCGGCGGCCCGTCGTACTCGACGATCGAGGCGGAGATCTACAACCAGGCGGTGCGGCTGTTCGACCTGCGGACGGCCGCGATCCTGTCGCTCGTCCAGCTTGCCTGCGTCGCGATCACGGTGTGGGTCACGCTGCGACTCGAGACGAGGCTCTCGGTCGCCGGCCACCTCCGCAGCGAGCGGGAGACACTGCGGAGACCGAGCACACGGCGCGAGTGGGCCATCGTCGGCGGGAGCCTGGGCGCGCTCGGCCTCTTCCTCGGCATGCCGCTGGCCGTCCTCGTGGAGCGATCGCTCGCGGTAGGAGACGGGCACGGCCTCGACGCCTACCGCGAGCTGGGGCGCCCGACCTCGGCGCTGCTCGCGACGCCCTGGGAGGCGATCCTGAACTCCGTCGTCTACGCGGCCGCAGCGACGGCGATCGCCGTCGTGGTGGGAGGGCTCGCCGCGTTCGTGATCGCCGGGCGGCGGGGCGCGCGCGTGCTGGACGGGCTGCTCATGCTCCCCCTCGGCGCCTCCGCCGTCATGCTCGGCTTCGGCTTCGTGATCGCGTTCGACCGCTGGCCCGTCGACTTCCGCGCCGCGCCATGGATCGTCCCCGTCGTGCAGGCGCTGGTGGCGCTGCCGTTCGTCGTGCGTGCGGTCGCCCCCACGCTGCGGGCGATCGACGAGCGTCAGCGGGAGGCAGCCGCCCTGCTCGGCGCCTCCCCGGCGCGGGTGCGCACGGAGATCGACCTCCCGATCGTCGGCCGCGCGCTCGCGGTCGCGGCAGGCTTCGCGTTCGCGATCTCGCTCGGGGAGTTCGGCGCCACGGTGTTCCTCGCCCGGCCGGACAACCCCACGCTCCCGGTCGCGATCTTCCGCTTCCTGGGCCGCCCCGGCGAGTTGAACGCGGCCCAGGCCTACGCCCTCGCCGTGATCCTGATGGGCGTCACCGTGATCTCGGTCGTCCTCGTCGAGCGTGTCCGCCGCCGGGGGGACGGAGGGTGGATCTGATGCTCGCCGTCGAGGACCTGACCGTGCGCTTCGGGGGGACGGCGGCACTGGACGGCGTCTCGCTCGAGGTCGGAGACGGCGAGATCGTCGCCGTCCTCGGGCCCAGCGGGTCGGGGAAGAGCACGCTGCTGCGGGTGATCGCTGGCCTCCAGCGACCCGACGCGGGCCGGGTGCTGCTCGACGGCGTAGACCTCGCCCCGATCCCCGCGCACCGCCGCGGGATCGGGCTCGTGTTCCAGGACCACGCGCTCTTCCACCACCGCGACGTCCGGGGGAACGTCGCCTTCGGCCTCCGCATGCGCGGGGACGCCCGGAGTGCGATCGACCGCCGCGTGCGGGAACTCCTCGACCTCGTCGGGCTCGCCGGGTACGAGAGCCGGGCGATCGCGACGCTCTCCGGGGGAGAGCAGCAGCGGGTCGCCCTCGCGCGCGCTCTCGCTCCGGAGCCACGCGTACTCCTGCTCGACGAGCCGCTCGGCTCGCTCGACCGGCGCCTGCGCGACCGCCTGCTCGAAGAGCTCGAGCGGATCTTCGCGGACCTCTCCGTCACGGCCGTCTACGTCACGCACGACCGGGCGGAGGCCTTCGCGCTCGGCGATCGCGTCGCGATCATGCGAGCCGGACGCGTCGTGCAGGTCGGCACCGCCGACGAGCTCTGGGCCCGCCCCGCGGACGAGGACGTCGCGCGGTTCCTCGGCCTCGCGAACGTCCGTGAGGATCAAGTCGTGCGGCCGGAAGCGGTGCGCCTCACGCCGGCGCGCGACGGCCGCGAGGGCGACGGCGTCGTCGAGTCCGCCGTCCGACAGGGGCCGACCGTGCGCGTCATCGTCCGGCTCCGCGACGGCGGCGAACTCGAGGCCGTGGTCAGCTCGCTGGAGCACCCACAGCCCGGCGACCGCGTCGACGTGGCGATCGACCCTGCAGGCATCGTACGGCTCGCGTGATCCGCCGCCGCGTCATCGTCCACGGCTTCGTCCAGGGGGTGTTCTTCCGGGACACGCTGCACCGCCGGGCGGCGTCGCTCGGTGTCTCGGGCTGGGCGCGGAACACGAGCGAAGGCACCGTCGAGGCCGTGTTCGAGGGGGAGCCGGACGCGGTCGAGCGGATGGTCGCGCTGAGCCGGGAGGGCCCGAACGGAGCACGCGTCGACCGCGTGGATGTCATCGACGAGCCGTTCGAGGATCTCGACGGCTTCGCCATCGGCTGAGCGCAGCTACCAGCGTTCCCAGCGCACGACGTCGTCCGGAGCGCGGCGCGGCTGCGTTGCGCGGCTCGTGACGGCGCTCCAGCCGGGGTCCGGCGCGGATGCTCCGATCGTGACGAGCGCGACGACGGCGACGTCCTCGGGAATCCCGAGCGAGGTGCGCAGCCGCGCGGCCACGTCGAGCGGGACGCCGGAGACGCCGGCGGCGAGGCCCTCGTCGACGGCCGCGAGCAGGAGCATCATCAGTGCCGCCCCCGCGTCGACGAACCAGTACGGGACGGGCCACTCGATCTCCTCGCCCTCGTCCAGCTTGTCGGGCATCCGGTAGCGGTCGTGGTAGTCGTCCTCGCGGGTGCACACGAGGACGTGCACGGGAGCGGAGGTCAGCCAGGGCTCGAGATCATCCGGATTCGTCCAGCCGGCCTCGCCGAAGACCCTGGCCACCTCCGTCCGTCCGGCCTCCTCGGTGACGACCAGGAGGCGCTGCCCCTGGCTGTAGCCCGCGCTCGGAGCGCGTCGCACCGTCCCGACGATCCGCTCCACCTGCTCACGGGAGACCGGCGTCGGCGCGTAGTGCCGGACCATGCGCCTGCGCGGCAGGAGCTCCCTGAACTGCATCAGCGCCGGAACCGCGCCTGCACCGACCGCCCGCGGTCGAGCGTCACCCGGCACGCCTTCGTGCCGCGGCAGGCGCCGCCCCAGCCGACGAACCGCGCGCCTTTCGCCGGGAGCGCGCGGAGGGTGAGCCGCATGCCTCGCTCGAACGTCGCCGTGCAACGTCTCGCGCACGACACCCCCCGCGGCGTGCTGACGACGCGCCCGGCACCGGCGACGGAGACGGTGAGCTTGACCTTCGCAGCGCGGCCCCCGAACCCGCGGTCCAGGTAGCGGCTGACGGCGAACTCGGAGCAGCCGAGGATGTGCGCATGGAAGTAGTCGTCCGAGCCGACGTCGAGCACGGCCGGCCGCCACGGCTCGGTGCCCGCGTACATCAGGTCCCTCGGGCTGTCCGAGACGTGCCCGTCGCGCGTGTGGTTCGGCGCGCACGACGGCACGTACCCCATCGTGTGCATGAGCTCGTGCAGCATCGCGAAATCCATGATCTGCAGCCCGCTGCGCGAGCGCTCCGGCTCGTAGCAGGTCGCCCCCGGCCCGACCGTCGCCCGCAGGTAAAGGGCCGCCACCGCCCCGGGAAGACGCGGCGGCCAGGCGCCGCCGCCGCACGCCGCGGCGCTCGACCCGTCGTAGTACGCGGCGTACACCTTGCCGGCCCGAACGACGCCCTTCGCACGGAGCTCGTCCTCCAGCGCGTCGCGGAGGTCGAGCCCGCGGGAGGCGAGCTGCGCGTCCGTCCGCGAGAGCCGCACGAAGGTGACGTCCAGCTCGCCGCCGGACGTGTCGAGCCGGATCCCGTTGTTGAACGTCTGCCCGCGGAGCCAGCCCTGCCAGTTCGCGAACGAGGCGGCGATCGTTCCGTTCGTGTCCAGCCGACGGTCTGCACCGTCGGAGGGGAGGACGTAGAGCGCGTGGACCTGCGGCCCGCTGACGTCGTCACGGCGATCCGCCGTCGCTCGCGGGAGTGCGTCGGGCGCCGCGATCGAGGACGACGCGGAGGCGAGCAGCGCGAGGACGGCGCCCAGCGCGAGTGCGCGAGCTGCTCTCCTCATTCCCACTCGATCGTCGCCGGGGGCTTCGAGGAGACGTCGTAGACGACGCGGTTGACGCCCGGGATCTCGTTGATCACCCGGCTGGAGACCGCCTCGAGCACGTCGTAGGGAAGACGCGCCCAGTCCGCGGTCATCGCGTCCTCGGAGGTGACCGCCCGGATCACGATCGGGTACGCGTACGTCCGCTCGTCCCCCTGCACGCCGACCGAGCGGATCGCGGGCAGCACCGCGAAGCTCTGCCAGAGATCGCGGTAGAGGTCGGCGCGGCGGATCTCCTCGAGCAGGATCGCGTCCGCCCGCCGCAGGATCGCGAGCCGCTCCTCGGTCACCTCGCCGACGATGCGAATGGCGAGCCCCGGGCCGGGGAACGGCTGCCGCCAGACCATCCGCTCCGGGAGCCCGAGCTCCTCGCCGACCCGGCGGACCTCGTCCTTGAAGAGCAGCCGCAGCGGCTCGACGAGCTCCATGCGCATGTCCTCCGGGAGCCCACCCACGTTGTGGTGCGACTTGATCTTCGCGGCGACGCCGTCCTCGGCGCCCCCGGACTCGATGACGTCCGAGTAGAGGGTGCCCTGGACGAGGTAACGCACGTCGCCCCCCCGGTTGGCCGCGCGATCGGAATCTGCGCTCGCAGATTCCGATCCTGCGCCAGAGAGCGCGCGTGCCTCCTCCTCGAAGACCCGGATGAACTCCTCGCCGACGATCTTGCGCTTCTCCTCGGGATCCGAGACGCCCGCGAGGCGAGAGAGGAAGCGCTCCTGCGCCTGCACGTGCACGAGCGGGACGCGGAAGTGCCCGGAGAAGGTCTCCACGACCTGCTCGGCCTCGTTCTCGCGCAGCAGGCCGTGGTCGACGAAGACGCACGTGAGCTGGTCGCCGACCGCCTTGTGCACGAGCAGCGCGGCCACCGCCGAGTCGACGCCGCCCGAGAGCGCGCAGAGCACGCGCTCGGAGCCGACGACCGCCCGGATGCGCTCGACCTGCTCCTCGATGACCGCGGCGGGAGTCCACGTCGGTGGCGCGCCGGCGACCTCGTACAGGAAGTTCTTGAGGATGTCCTGCCCGTGCGGCGTGTGCACGACCTCGGGGTGGAACTGGACGCCGTACAGGCCGCGCTCCCGGTCCTCGAAGGCGGCGATCGGGGTCGAAGGGGACGAGGCGGTGACGGACGCGCCCGTGGGCGGCGCGGTCACCGAGTCGCGGTGACTCATCCACACGACCTGCTCGGGGGGGAGGTCGTGGAAGAGCTCGGAGTCCTCGGCTGCGAGCTCGGCCTTGCCGAACTCGGACGCGTCCGTCCGCTCGACGGCGCCGCCGAGGTCGCGCGCCATGAGCTGCATCCCGTAGCAGATGCCGAGCGTCGGGATCCCGAGCTCGAAGATGGCGGGGTCGACGTCCGGGGCTCCCTCCGAGTACACCGAGGCGGGGCCACCGGAGAGCACAATCGCCGCCGGATTGCGGCGCGCGACGTCGTCGGCGGACAGCCGGTGGCCGACGAGCTCGGAGTAGACGCGCGCCTCCCGCACCCTGCGCGCGATCAGCTGGCTGTACTGGCCCCCGAGGTCGACCACCAGCACGGGCCTCTCCTCGCTCTGCGCAACCCCGGAACCGGCGAGCGCGGCTTCCGGGCGCGTGGAGACCCCTGAAGGCGGCCGCTCCGCGGCCGCTGCGTCTGCGTCTACCAAACCCTCACGCAGCTCAGCCATCAGCCTCGGCGGTAGTTGGGCGCGTCCTTCGTGATCGTGACCCCGTGCGGGTGGCTCTCCTGCAACCCGGCCGGCGTGATTCTCGTGAAGCGCGTCCGCGTCTTCATCTCCTCGATCGTGGCGGCGCCGCAGTAGCCCATCGCCTGCCGCAGCCCGCCGACGACCTGGTGGACGATCGGCGCGAGCGGCCCCTTGTACGGCACGCGGCCCTCGATCCCCTCGGGCACGAGCTTGTCCACGTCCTCGACGTCACCCTGGAAGTAGCGGTCCTTCGAGAACGAGCGCGCCTTCATCGCGCCGAGCGAGCCCATCCCGCGATACTCCTTGAAGCGCTCGCCCTGCGCGACGATGACCTCGCCGGGCGCCTCGTCGGTGCCGGCGAGCATCGACCCGAGCATGACCGTGTCGGCGCCGGCGGCGATCGCTTTCGCGATGTCCCCGGAGTTGCGCACGCCGCCGTCGGCGATGACGGGGACGTCGTGGTCGGCGAGCGCCTGCGCCGCGTCGTAGACCGCGGTCACCTGCGGGACGCCGACGCCCGCGACGACGCGGGTGGTGCAGATGCTCCCAGGTCCGACCCCGAGCTTCACCGCGTCCGCGCCCGCGTCGACGAGGGCGAGCGCCCCGTCGCCCGTGGCGACGTTGCCGGCGACGAGCTCCACGTCGTGCGCCGACTTGATTCGCCGCACCACGTCGAGCACTCCGTGCGAGTGGCCGTGCGCCGTGTCGACGACCAGCACGTCCACCTCCGCCTCGGCGAGCGCGGCGGCGCGCTCGAGCGCGTCGGGGCCCACGCCGACGGCCGCGCCGACGCGCAGGCGACCCTGGCCGTCCTTCGTCGCGTCCGGGTACTTGATCCGCTTGGAGATGTCCTTGACGGTGATGAGCCCCTTGAGCCTGCCGTCCGCGTCGACGACCGGGAGCTTCTCGACCTTGTTCCGGTGGAGGATCGCCTCGGCCTCCTCGAGCGTCGTCCCGACCGGGGCGGTGACGAGATCGCGGCTCGTCATCAGCGCCGAGACCGGCTGCGAGGTGTCCGTCTCGAAGCGGAGGTCGCGGTTCGTGAGGATGCCGACGAGGACGCCGTCGTCGTCCACGATCGGGACCCCGGAGATCCGGTAGCGCTCCATCAGCTCGAGCGCGTCGGCGACGAGGTCGACCGCGCGCAGCGTGACCGGCTCGACGATCGTCCCGGACTCGGAGCGCTTGACCTTGTCCACCTCCGCGACCTGCTCCGCGATCGAGAGGTTCCGGTGCACGATCCCGATTCCGCCGGCGCGCGCGAGGGCGATTGCGAGACGAGCCTCGGTCACCGTGTCCATCGCGGCAGAGACCAGCGGGATGTTCAGCTCGATCGCCGGGGTCAGCCGGGTGACGGTCGAGACGTCGTTCGGGAGCACCGACGACTCCGCGGGGAGCAGGAGCACGTCGTCGAACGTGAGCCCCTCCTTGCCGAACTTCCGCTCGAACGCGACGAGGCGCTCGATCTCGGCCTGGCGGTACTCGGTCTCCATCACGCGACGTTAGCAACCTGCGGCGACGACCTTGCGCTGCTCGCGCTTCGGCCGCAGTCTACGAGTGTCGCGCTGCACGCAGGCCGTCGAGCGCGGCGCGCGAGCGCGCGGCCGAGACGACGTTCCCCTTCTGCTCGTGAAGCGCGATCGCGCGCTCGAGCGCGGCGGCGGCCTCGTCCGTCTTGCCCGCGCGTGCGAGTACGTCGCCGAGCGCGTCGAACGCGGTCACCTTCACGAGGAGGTCGATCGGCTCGACGACCGCGACGGCCTCGCGTGCGAGCGCCTCGGCCTCGTCGTGCTCACCGCGCACCGAGTGCACGCGGGCGAGGGCTGTCCGCCAGCGCGGCTGGGCGTCGAGGTCGTCGACCCCCGCGATCGTGCGGCTCTCGGCCGCGAACGCAGTCGCTTCCTCGTAGCGCCCCATCCGGACGAGAACGTCCGCGAGGAGCCCGTCGACCGTGCAGCGGCTCCCCGTGTCCCCGATCTCGGCCAGGAACTCGTGGCCGCCGCGCAGGACGCGCTCGGCTTCTTCGAGATCGTCGGCGAGGGCGTAGGCGAACCCCACGTCCATCGAGTACACGGCCCGCTGCATGGTCAGTCCGAACTCGTCGATGAGCGCCGCGGCGCGGGAAGCCGAGCGCCGCAGCTCGTCGACGTCGCCCTGGAGCGCGGCGCAGAGACTGCGGACCTGCAGCGCGTGCGCCTTGTCGGAGACGTTCGTGATCTCGCTCTCGGCCAGCATCGTGGAGTAGGCGGCGCCCTCCTCCGCCGGCGTTGGCCCCCACGCGATCGGCCGGAGCCGCGTGTTCAGGAGCTCGCGCTCGAGCGCGCGGTCTGCGACCTCACTGGCCAGGTCCGCCGCCCGGGCGAGGTCGGCCTCGCCCGCGGCTGCGTGGCCCATCATGAACCGGCACATCCCGATCTCGGCGTACGCCCGCGCGAGGTTCGCGACGTCTCCCGAGCGCTCGAACGCCCGCGCGATCTCCAGGGCCTGTGCGAGCTCGTCCTCGACGGACGCGTCGGGGTCGACCCGCGTCAGCAACGAGTTGAAGGCGAGACGCGCACGACCCTCGGTCCGCTCGTCCTCCGCCTCGCGGGCCTCGTCGATGGCCGCGCGCAGGATGACGTCCGTGCGCTCGAGCTCGCCGAGGCGCTGGTGCGCGAACGCGAGCTCGACCAGTGCCTCCAGTCGCGTCGGGTCGCCGTGCCCGAGCAGGTCGACGCCGCGCTGGAGGAGGCTCGCCGCCGCGTGGGAGTCGGCCCGCCCGGCCGCACCTCTCCCGGCCGCCACGAGACGGGAGCCGGCGCGGGCGGCGAGCTCGTCTTCGACCGGCCCGGCGCGGCCGAGCTCCGCACGAAGCCGGAAGGCCTGCTCGAGGTGGTAGCCGAGGATCTCGTCCGACTCGAAGGTCGACCCCAGGTCAGCGTCGCCGAGCCACGTGGCCAGGCGCTCGTGCAGCTGTGCCCGGAGCTCCTTCGGCATCGCGCCGTAGGCCGCGTCCCGGATGAGCAGGTGCCGGAAGCGGTATGCGTCCTCGCCCGGGCTCAGGGAGCGCTCGGGCCGGATCAGCTCCTTGCGGACGAGGCTCGCGAGGTGCGCTTCGAGATCGGGTCGCGACCCGTCCGGGACGAGCTCGGCGACCGTCGCGCGGTGGAATACCTCCCCCTCCACGGCGCCGCGCTCGAGGACCACGCGGACGTCCCGTCCGAGCGAGTCGATGCGGGCCTGGAGCAGCGCCTGGATCGTCGGCGGCACCGTGACCTCGTCAGCGCCGTGCTCGCGAACCATCGCGAGCATCTCCTCGACGTAGAGCGGGTAGCCGTCCGAGGCCGCGGTGATCCGCTCCCGCAGCTCCGCGTCGAGCGACGCGTCGGGCGCGAGGTGCGCCATCAGCTGCTCGCACTCCCGCGCGCCCAGCGGCTCGAGGAGGAGCGCCGTGGAATTCAGCTTCCCTCCGCCCCAGGCCGGGCGTGCGTCGAGGAGCTCCGTCCGCGCGACGCACACGAGGAAGACGGGCGCGTTTCGCGAGAGGTCGGCGACGTGCTCGACGAGGTCGACGAAGACGGGCTCCGCCCACTGCAGGTCGTCGACGACCACGACCTGCGGACGCTCGGTCGCGCGCGCTTCGAGCAGCCGACGGAAGGCGACCCTCGTCTCCTCGGGCGTCGAGGCGACGATCGTCTCGGGGGCGACGCCGATCGCGGTCAGGATCTCGACGAGCGGCCAGTAGGTGATCCCCTCCCCGTACGGCAGGCAGCGGCCGCGGAGGACGTCGGCCGAGCCGGCGACCCGCTCCAGGAAGTCCGCGACGAGCCGGGACTTGCCGATCCCGGCCGGGCCGAGGAGGGTGAATAGACGGCAGGTGCGGTCGGCGACGACGTCCTCGTAGTCGCGCCAGAGCCGCTGCCGCTCGCGCTCGCGGCCGACGAGCGGCGTCTCCAGGTGGCGGGTGACCGGAGCGGCGTCGGCGAGCACCTCCACGAGCCGAAAGGCGTCGACGGGCTGCGCCTTGCCCTTCAGCGCGAGCGGGTCGACCGGCTCGACGCGAACGGCGTCGCGGACGAGGAGGCGCGTCCCCGAGCCGATCAGGACCTCCCCGGGGGCCGCGGCCTGCTCGAGGCGTGCCGCGACGTTGACCGGGTCTCCGGTGACGAGCGTCTCGCCTACGCCGCCGACGACGACCTCGCCCGTGTTCACGCCGGTACGCGCCTCGAGCCCGTGCTCGGCGACCGCTGCGCGCATCTCGTCGGCGGCACGGACGGCGCGCAGGGCGTCGTCCTCGTGCGCGACCGGGATCCCGAACACCGCCATGACCGCGTCGCCGACGAACTTCTCGACCGTGCCGCCGTGCCGCTCGAGGATCGCGCGCAGGTCCTCGAAGTAGCGGCGCATGCGCGCGCGCAGCGCTTCCGGGTCGGTCGACTCCCCGAGCGCCGTCGAGCCGACGAGGTCGCAGAAGAGGATCGTCACGACCTTGCGCTGCTCCTGTGGCGGCGCCGCGACGCTCAACGCGGCGCCGCAGGAGCTGCAGAAGCGCGCGTCGTCGGCGTTCTCGTGCCCGCACCTCGGGCAGGCGGCCATGCGCCGGAGTCTAGGCCGGGCTACGAGCGGGCGGGCTCGAGCTCCGCGAGCTCGACGTTCGCCGCGATCGTGTCCGCCACGTGCGGATCGAAGCGCCCGGCACCGACGTCACGCACGGAGGCGGCACCGGCGGCCACCGCCAGCCGTAGCGTCTCCTCGGGCGCGCGCTCGTCGACGACCGCGGCGAGGAACTGCGCGAGGAGGACGTCGCCCGCGCCGACCCGTGAGACGGGCTCGACGTGCGGCGCGAACGCGCGCAGCCTCCGGGTCTTCTTCCCGTGGCGGAGCAGCGCGAAGCAGCCGTTCTCGAGGGTCACGAGGACGTTTCTGGCCCCCATCTCGGAGATGGCGTCCAACGCCATCATGAAGTCGTCGTCGTCCTCGAGCTCCTGCCCCACGAGCTGCTCGGCCTCGCGCTGGTTCGGGGAGACGAGGAACGGCCCCGCCTCGACGCCGACGCGCAGGGGCTCGCCCTCGCTGTCGAGGACGACCCGCACGTCCCGTCGCGAGAGCTCGCGGATCGTGTCCGCGTAGAACGACGTCGTCACCTTGCGCGGGAGCGAGCCGGCGAGCACGACGAAGTCGGCGCCGCGCGCGAGGTAGTGGAGCTTCTCGACGAGCGTCTCGAGCTCCGCGGCGGTCACCTCCGGCCCCCATTCGTTGATCTCGGTGTACGTGCCCGAGGTCGGGTCGACGACGGCGGTCGACGTCCGCGACTCCGCGGAGATGCGGACGAAGTCGTTGAGGATCGCCTCCGCGGTGAGCTCCTCGACGATCCTCGTCCCGGTCCTGCCGCCGCTCAAGCCGGTCGCCACGACGGGCACGTCGAGTCGCTTCAGCGCCCGCGCGACGTTGATCCCCTTGCCGCCCGCGAGGGTCAGGACGTCGCTCGCGCGATGCCGGAAGCCGATCTGGACGACGGGCACGGTCAGGGTGCGGTCGAGCGCGGCGTTCGCGGTCACGGTGACGATCACGTCACGAGCCCCCACAGGTTCCCGGCGGTCGCGCGCACGTACCACCAGGCCTTGCCGAACAGGCCGGGCTCCGAGACGTCGGAGGCGGCGACGAGGTTCGACGACGCGAGCAGGCGGTCGCCCGCGTACACCTCGACCCGCCCGAGGGGGGCCCCCCTGCGCACCGGGACGCCGACCCATTCGGGCACGACCACGCGCTCGACGAGCGACGTGCCACCGAGCAGCGACCTCACGATCGTCCGGGGCGCGACGAGCTCGACCGCAGGGCGCCCGTAGCCGGTTTCGGGCTCGGCGTAGGCACGGCCCGCATCGACGACCGCGATCCTCCGGAAGCGGTCGAGCCCGTATCCGAGCAGCGTCCGGAGCGCGTGGTCCCGCGCCCCCGGGCCGGTCGTGCCGAGCACCGTCCCGTAGACGGTCGCACCGCGCGCCTCGGCACCGGCGGCCTGCGACCAGCCCGCGTCGTCCGTGTGCCCGGTCTTGCCGCCCACGAGCGGCGGCCAGCTCGCGAGGAGCTCGTCCGTGGACGGGAGCTCGCGGCCGCCGGGGAGGGACACGGACGTTCGCTCGAGCGTCTCGCGGACGAAGGGCACGCCGAGGGCGTAGCGGACGAGGATCGTCGTGTCGCGTGCGCTGGAGACGTGCCCGGGGACGTCGAGCCCGTGCGGGTTGGCGAAGTGCGTGTCGGTCAGCCCGAGCGCGCTCGCCCGCTCGTTCATCGCGGAGACGAAGCGGGGCTCGGATCCCTTCCCCACGTGCAACGCGAGCGCCTCGGCGGCGTCGTTGGCGCTGCGCACGAGCATCGCCCGCAGCAGGTCGGCGACGGCGAGCCGCTCCCCCGGGCGCAGGAACGCCGTCGAGCCCCCGAGCGCGGCCGCCCGCGGGGCGACGGTCACGACCTCGCCGAGCTCTGCTCGCTCGAGCGTGACGATCGCGGTCATCAGCTTCGTGATGCTCGCGATCGCCCGCCGCTGGCGCGCCCGGTGCTCCGCCAGCACGACGCCGTCCGCGCTGACGAGGTAGTAGGCGGCAGCGTCGATCGGCGGCGGAGCCGCGGTCGAAGTGACGTCGTCGCTCGAGGCCCGGACGGGCGCCGCCAGCACGGCGGCGACGGCGACGACGGCGAGCAGGGCCCTGCGCAGCACCGGCGCGACATGCTACCGCCCGAGTCCCCTGACGGCCGGTCCCACGCGGCTACCAGCCCGAAACGGTCCACACCTGCGCGGCAAGCCGCTCGGCCTCAGCAGCGGCAGCAGCACGCCAGTCGTCGTCGGTCTCGCGGAACGCATAGATGACCGAGCGAGATGCCGTGACGAGCGCGCTCGCGGGGCCGCCCGTGAACGCGCGGGCGACGTCGGCGGGGGTCGCCCCCTGTGCCCCGACGCCCGGCAGCAGCAGTGGCGTCTGCGGCATCAGCTTCCGTGCCTCGGAGACGCCGCGCGGGTACGTCGCGCCGACGACCGCGCCGACGCTCGACAACCCGCGCTCGCCGACCAGCGGCCTGCCCCACTCGCCCACGAGCTCCGCGAGGTACTGCCACAGCATCCGGCCGTCTGACAGGGTCAGGTCCTGGACGTCCGCGGCCCCCGAGTTCGACGTCCGGACGAGGAAGAAGACGCCAGCGCCGTGCCGCCGGCAGGCCGCGAGGAGCGGATCGACTGAATCCTCGCCGAGGTACGGGCTCGCGGTCATCGCGTCCGCGAGCGGGCGCAGCCCGTCGCGAGGCTCGAGGTACGCGCCGGCGTATGCACGCGCCGTCGAGCCGATGTCCCCGCGCTTGGCGTCGAGGAGGACGAGGAGCCCGATCGAGCGCGCGTGGTCGCAGACCTCCTCGAGCGCACGCACGCCGTCCGACCCGAGCGCCTCGAAGAACGCGGATTGCGGCTTCACGGCGACGACGTACGGCGCGACCGCCTCCGAGATCCCCTTGCAGAACCGGGCGACCGCGGATGCAGCCGCGGCGCGCCCGAGCACGGCCTCGCCGCGCAGCTCCATCGGCAGCACGTCGAGGCGGGGATCGAGACCGACGACGAGCTGCGTGCGCTTCCGCTCGACGGCCTCCGCGAGCCGGTCGCCGAAGTGCCC
>Ga0210115_1000017_pt1 | contig 35703 bp, 31 predicted proteins | sample MayberryNW_TuleB_2_FD_185526 | JGI IMG/M metagenome (GOLD analysis project Ga0210115, IMG submission 185526) | Wetland microbial communities from San Francisco Bay, California, USA, that impact long-term carbon sequestration - MayberryNW_TuleB_D2... | ecosystem: Environmental > Aquatic > Marine... | reverse complement strand
CCCGCCACGACCACGGTCTCGCCGGTGAGGGCGTGCTTGTCGAGCACGATCAGGTCCTCGAGCATCTCTCGCATCTGCTCGACGTGGCTCACGAGCACCACGAGCCGGCGGGGATCGTCGGCCACGAGCCGCCCGACCCCGTCCATCGCCCGGTCGAGATGTTCGGGGTCGAGCGAACCGAACCCCTCGTCGAGGAAGAACGCGTCGAGCCGGCCCCCACCCCGCGCCACCATCTCGGCGAGGGCGAGCGCGAGGGCGAGCGACGCGAGGAAGGTCTCTCCGCCGGAGAGGCTGTCGGCCCGCCGTTCGGTGCCCGCAGCGTTCATATCGAGGACCTCGAACCGGTCGTCGTCGGTGAACCGGTAGGCGTTGCCGCTGAGCTCCTCGAAGTGCATGCTGCCGAGCCCGGCGAGCGCACGCCGTTCCTCCTCGAGCAGGAAGGCGAGGAACCGGCCCGGCTGCAGGTCGGACGTGAGGCGATCGGCGAGGGCGTGTTCGGTCCGAGCCGCCACGATGCGCGCATCGAGATCGGCCCCGGCCTCGATCGTGGCTCGCAACCCGCGCACCTGCTCGCCGGCCGCACCGAGCTCGGCCGACGCCGCGGCGAGGGCCATCGTGAAGTCGGCGTCGGGGGCCAAGCCCGCGGCGGCGAGCACGTCGCGCGCGGTGGCGGCCGCCCGTTCCATCTCCCCGCGGGCGGCGGCGAGCTCGGCGCGGGCTCGCTCGTCACGGTCGAGCAGCGCTTCCCCGGCCGCGACGAAGGCCGCGCGGATCGCGCCGGGCTCGGCCTTCACCTCGCGGGACTCACCGAGCATGCCCCAGACCGAGGCGAGCCGGTTCGCGAGCGCTGCGGACGCGGCTCGCCCTCGTTCGCCGAGCTCGCGAGCGAGGTCGAGCGCCTCGCGCGCCTCACCGGCCGCGGTGGCCGTCCGCTCCATCTCGGCGGCGGCCTCCGCGAGCTCGCGGGCCCGCGCCTCGAGCAAGGCGCGCGGGTCTCCCTCGCCGAGGCGGTCGACGAGCTCGCTCTGGGCGGCCGCCAGCGAAGCATCGGCGACGCGGAGCGCCTCGTCGGCCTCGTCGAGCTCGGCGACGCGTTCGTCGAGGCGGGCCCGCGCCGAGGACAGCCGCTCCTCGGCCGAGACGGCTCGCCCTGCCACCGTCTGATGCTCGGACCTGGCCTTCGCCTCGGCCCTCCTGGCCCGTTCGAGCTTCTGTTCGGCGCCGGCGATCGCCGGCGCTCTGCCGGCCCTCGGCACCGCGGCTACCTGCTGCTCGCAGACGGGGCATGGCTCCCCCGCGACGAGCTCGGTACGGAGGGAGCGAGCCATCTGTGCGTGGCGGACGTCGTGCAGCGCCCGTTCCGCCGCGCCGACCGTCGAGACCGCTTCCTCCAGGACGCGTTCCGCCTCGGCGAGCGATTCCTTCGCCGCTTCCTGGGCGGCGCCGCTCGCCTCGACCGCGGCGCCGGCTTCCTCGACCGTGACCGCGGCGCGCTCGCGGGCGTTCGCGGCCCGCTCCGCAGCCGCGACCAGGTGCTCGTGCCGGGTCACGAGCGCCGCGAACGCCACCTGATCGCCGACCCGTTCCGCGACCGCGGCGTGGGCGGCCTCTGCATCGGCCCGCGCGGCATCGGCTCGGTCGAACTCCTGGACGGCCCGCTCGACCGCGGCGTCGGACTCCTGCGCCAGCCGGGCACCTTCGTCGATCTCCTCGGCCGGCGGCAGGCCGGCTGCGACCTCGCGCAGGAGCGCCGCCGCGGTCTCCGCCTCCCTGGCGCGTCGATCGGCGTCACGCGTGATCGCCGCTGCTTCCTCGAACGGCTCGCGACCGGCCTCGAGCGACTCCGCTCGCGCGCTCGCCGCCTCGAGCCGGCGCTCGGCGGCCTCGAGCTGCTCGCGCGCCGTCGTCAGCTGCGACCCCTCTCGCTCCAGCGACTCCAACAGCAGGGTCGCCGCGGCGCCGCGGCGCCTCGCCGCCTCGAGGGCGGCGTCGAACCGCTCGTATCCGAAGACCCCCTTGAGCACCTGGTTGCGGTCGCGCGGGGTGGCCTTCAGGAAGTCGGCGAAGCGATTCTGGGCGAGCAACACAGAACGACAGAACGCCGAGAAGTCCATGCCGAGGAGCTGTTCGACGCGTTCGCGCACCGCTCGCTCCCCGGAGACCTGCTCGATGACGCCGGCGCCGTCGTCGTCGCTCGCGAGGCGCTGCAGCTGGTGCCCCGAGGCTCCCCGCCTGCGGAGTCCTCGCGCCGCGCGCCACACCTCGCCGTCGACCTCGAACCGGAGCTCGACGTGGCACTCCGACGCGGTCTGGTTGATCAGGGACTTCGTGTCGCGTTCGAACGTAGGGGTCTTGCCGTAGAGCGCGAACGCGATCGCGTCGAGGATCGACGACTTCCCCGCGCCGATCGGCCCGACGATGCCCACGAGGTGGCGGTCGCGCCAGTCGAACACCGTGGCCTCGCGGTAGGAGCGGAAGCCCTTCAACCGAAGCTCAAGTGGGCGCATCGGCGGCGTCCTCGAGCACTCGGCGGAAGAGGGTGAGCAGCTCGGGCGGGGGTTGCTGGCCCGTCGTGCGCAGCACGAACTCGGCGTAGAGCTCCTCGTCGGAGGGTCGCTCGGCTCCCTCGAGACGTTCGCTGCGGCTCCCGGCGGGCCGCTGGACCCGCACGTTGACCAGGTACGTGAACGCATCGGCGGCGCGACGGGCGAGATCGGGGTCGGCCCCCCCGACCTGCACCGTGAGGTCGACGAAGCGTTCGGCGAGCTCGTCGGCGCGAGCCTCGATCTCGTCCCACGTGCCGGTCACGCGCACGAGCGGCCGGCCGCGCTCGAGCGGCACGGACTCGACCGCGGCGAGGCGCCCCGGCTCGACGTCGACGACCACGACGCGTTTGGCCTCACCCGCCTCGCCGAAGTCGAGGGAGACGAGCGAGCCCGCGTACTGGGCGGGGACCGGCGCGCCCGGCACCGGCTGGGGTGCATGGATGTGACCCATCGCGACGTACTGCGGCCCGGCCGGGATCGCCTGGGCGGTCGCCGTGTAGGCCTCGCCCATGTGCAGTTCGCGCTCGCCGCGAGGGGCGGCGCGGTCCACCTTGACCCCGCCGACCAGGAAGTGCCCCATCAGCAGCGGCACGAGATCGCCGCCGGCGCGCGCGACGAGTTCCTCGTTGAACGCGGCCGTGATGCCCGCCACGCGGGTCGAGTACGCGCCGTACCACTCGCCCGCATCGCGCATGAAATCGACGACCGTGCCCTCGCGCAGGAACGGGAAGCACGCGACCACGGCGCCGACGCCCAACATCTCGGGTCCGAGCAGCCCCCCTTCGCGGGGCCGCTTCACACGGCCGACGAGGTGCACGCCCTTCCCCTGGTCTCGTAGCAGCGGGGCGAGCGCCTCGAACAGCTCGGGGGAGTCGTGGTTGCCGGCGACCGCCACCACCGGTCGGCGCTCGGCGAGCCGCACGAGCGTCTCGATGCCGACCGCGAGCGCCTCGACCGGCGGGATCGGCCGGTCGAACACGTCGCCGCTCACGAGCACGAGGTCGACGTCGCGCTCGTCGGCGATGCCGCAGACCTCGTCGAGCACGCCCCGGATCTCTTCGGAGCGATCGTGGCGTCCGAGACGTTTGCCGATGTGCCAGTCCGACGTGTGGAGGATCTTCATGCGGGGGGAGTCGTGGCGCTAGAGCCCCTGGAACGGGTCGGGGCCGGCGGCCTCGTCCACCTCCTCCCTCCGCGTGGCCCAGGGCGGGAAGGGGAAGGTCACGACGAGCGGCACCGGGATCGCCGGTTGCGAGATCACCATCGTGCCGGGTTTGAGCAGGCGGGCTCGCGCCCGCGTCGACGGCAGCATCCATCCGTACTCGGCGCGTTCGGCCTCGGCGGCGTCGAGCCGGCCGCTCACCCGGATCGCGGCGTTCTCGAGCACCTCGGGCGCCACGCGGCTCGCGGTCTGCTGGGCGCCGACGAGCAGCACGCCGAGCGAGCGCCCGCGCTGCGCGATGTCGATCAGCATGTCCTTCAGCGGCCCGGTGCCCTCGCGTGGCGCGTACTTGTTGAGCTCGTCGAGCACGACCACCGACAGGGGCAGGCGCTGCCCGGTCTCTTCCTTCTCGCGGAACGTCTCGGCGAGCAGCGCCCCGACCACGAACCGCTGCCCCTGCTCGTGCAGCGACTGGATCGCGACGACGGTGACCGTTGCGGCTCCTCGATCGATGCGCCGCGAGTCGCCGGCCCGCACGAGGTGCCCGAGCCGTGAGGTCGCGGCGTGCAGCCGGCGCATGAACGCCGAGACCGTGCTCGGCATCACCCGGCCCGTCCAGGACTGGTCGGGCTCCCCGCCGTCGTCGGGTTCGAGGAAGACCTCGAGCGCCGTCACGAGCGACGGAAGGTCCTCGACGATCGGCTCGCCGGGGCCGGCCGGCACCTCCTGCGTGCCCCATCGGCCGCCCGGCGTCTGCGACGGATCGCGCAACACGATCGCCCCCGGCCGGCCGGCCACGTTCACGGCGAACCGCTTCAGCTGGGTCTGCACGCGCTCGCGGATGAACGGGATCTGGTTCTTCGCGTCGTTCGCGTCGGTGAAGCAGAACTGCAGCAGGTCGTCGTCGATGAACTCCCGCGGGGTCCACGAGAAGACCTCGATGCCCTCGAGGCGCCCACCGGTGTCGGGCACCGCGACGTCGCCGGACCGGCGCCTCGGCGGCGCCCAGAAGGCCACCGACGGGAACGGCGCGGGCTCGACGCCGAGCGCCTGCCACCCCTCGCGCGCCTCGTCGTCGAACCCGACGTTGGGCCGGTCGAGCCACAGCAGATCCTCGCCCTTCACGTTGAACACGAGCACGCGCATGTTCGACGCGCCTTCCCCGACCACGGCGCCGTGCTCGCGGGCCGAGAGCATGCGCAGGAAGAACAGGGCGAACGAGGTCTTCGTCGCGACGCCCGAGATGCCGCTGATCGACATGTGGCCGCCCTTGCGCCCGTCGAAGAAATCGAGGTCGACGTGGACCGGAAGCTCGTCGCGCCCGATGCCGACGGCGAGCGGACGGCCCATCTCGTCGACGTAGAGCGCCTTCGCGCGCTCGTCGCCCACGGCGCGCTCGACGGTCTCACCGGGGTCGGGGGAGACCCACACCTCGGGGTCGACGCGCGTGACCTGCACCTGCGCGGTGCGCACCTTCGCTGCCGGCATGATGCCGAGCTCGGCGATGCGATGGGTGTCGCTCTCGTAGGACGCGCCCTCGTAGACCGCCTCGGCCTCGGTGACCACGCCGTACGTGCGCACCTCGCCGGCCTTCGGCACCTGCGTGCGCACGACCACCAGGTCGTCGAGCTGCAGGAAGTCGTCATCGTCGAGCACGACGCGGAACGCGCTCGTCGAGGAGTGCTGTGACCCGAGGACCCGGCCGGCCTGTTCGCCGGTCACGACGCCTCCTGCTCGACCTCGGGCCGCATGACCGCGTGCCGGAGCGCCCGGAACACGAGCCCGCGGTCGCCCATGCGGTGTCGCAGCTCTCGTTCGAGCGCCCCGATCGGCACGAGGTTCTGCGGTGCGCGCGGGTCGACGTGCGGCTCGCTCGCCACCAGCGGGAGCACCCCGGCGGTGCGATCGGCGATCGTCGAGACCTGCTCACGGGGAAGTCGTCCGGACGCTTCGCAGCGCACGACGCCCGTCCACGAGTGCCCGCCCTGGAGCATCGCGAGCCGCAGGTACCAGGAGTAGCGAGCGTACGGGGTCTGCGCCGCGATGCAGAACATCGGGGACCGCTGCCCCGGCGCCAGCTCGGCGATGACCCCGCTGAAGGGCGGTTCCAGGTAGGTCACGCGGTGGGTCTTCACGTATCCGACGGTGGCATGTTCGCGGATCTTCTTGAGCGGGCCGTCGGCCACGACGGCGCACTCGGCGGAGAGCGCCTCGGCGCACTCGCCCTCGGCGTCGCGCATCTTCGAGTGCAGGGCCATCATCAGCAGGTTCGGGTCGTCGCCTGGAGCGCGGGTCGTGCCGACCCCCGGCTCGAGGTCGACGGCGGGCATCTGCTCGCCGCTGCCGCCGGCCAGCACCGCCCATCGCTCGATGCGCACGTCGGCGACCTCGGACCGCCGGGCTCGCCGGTCCCACACGACGGCGCCGACCGCGAACGTGCCCACGAGCCCCGGGGTCGGTCCGTGCTCGCGGTCATCGAGCGTGAGCCGGGCGTCGACGCGCCGCACGCCGTCGACGAACGCGATGCGCTCGACGCCGTCGTCGGCTCCCTCGATCGGCGCCCAGTCGTCGGTCTCGATGTTCGTGTCGACGGAGCCTTCGGCGGGGGAGAGCGCGTCGTCGTGGTCGAGCGGGGTGCCGTAGTCGGGGTCCCAGCCCTCGACGTAGATGCGGGCCATGGCGCGTATCGTACCCGTGCCCCCCGACACCTTCGTGGAGGCGGGGCCTCGGCCACTAGTCCCGCTCAGACTAGATCGGCGTGAGGTGCTGGGAGACCACTTCGAAGCGGTCGCCGTCCCAGGTCAGCACCCGTTCCCGGATCGAGCTGGGGCAGCAGTGAGCGTCTTCCGGTCCGTAGATCCGGGCCACCTCGAACAGGCCGATCGGATCGGGGTTGGGTTGGATCTCGGCATCGCAGACCGACCGCTTCCAGAGGGGATCGCCGGGCGCCAGGTCGACCACTCGGTAGGTCGCGCAGGCGCCGCTGCCGCCCGTCTCCTCGCGGATCAGCGCGTCGGCGGATCCGTCGCCGGTCAGGTCGGTCGTCTCGGCGGAGATCGCGAGCACGCCGGATCGCTTGCCGTGAGCCACGCCGTACGTCGCGCGCCAGGGGGGGTTCGCGCCGACGGTCCGTCGCCACACGACGAAGCCACGAGCCTGTGCGAGCGGGTCTGGTCCGGGCGTCGCGAACGAGATCACGACGGCTTCACCACCGGCGGTCGTCGCGCGGTCGACCCCCGTGATCTCGTCGCCGGGAGGGATCAGCTCGTCCAGGGGGAGCTCGCGCACCGGCACGTCGTCGTCGTAGGTCGCCGGAACACCCGCAGGGATGGCCGCCGGGGGCGGCGCGGGCTCGATGCTCGTCGATGGCTCCTGGGTCGTGCTCGCCGCCGGTGGTGACACGATGGACGCCGATGACGACGAGCCCCCCGCGGCGGGCCCGTCCGCGGGGGCCTCGCACGCGACGGCGAGCAGGGCGAGCACGACCGACAAGGGGAAGGCGATGCGACGCACCGGCCGATGCTACCCGCGGGTGATCGGCGGGCCGGGGTCCCGGCGTAGGATGCCGGCCATGGCCGACGACCACCTCGCTCCGAAGACGGTCGCCGAGTCGCGTGTCGAGCTGACGCAGCTGATGGAGGCCACCGACGTCAACATCGCCGGTAGCGTGCACGGCGGCGTCGTGATGCGCCTCGTCGACACCGCCGCCGGGCTCGCGGCCGCCAGGCACGCACGCGGCCTCGCGGTGACCGTGGCGATCGACGAGCTGAGGTTCCGCGAGCCGGTGCACATCGGCGACCTGCTCGTGCTCCGGGCGACCGTGAACGACGTCGGCACCACGTCGATGGAGTGCGGCGTTCGCGTCGAGGCCCACGACGTGGTGACGGGCACGATGCGCCACGTCAACACGGCCTACCTCGTGTTCGTCGCGGTCGACGACGACGGGAGGCCTCGCCCGGTGCCGCCGCTCGTGACCGAGACCGAACAGGAACGGCGCCGTCAGCGTGAGGCCAAGCTCCGGCGCCAGGCGAGGCTCGCCCACGAGGAGGCCGTGAAGGCGGCCCGCGCCGACGAAGGGTGATCCTCGCCCCCGTCGGCCGGACCGAACCCGCCGCGTGGGAGGATGGATGTACCTCGAACGACCAGGACGGAAGGACTGATGCACACGTGAGCGAACTCGCGGCGGCGCGAGGGCGGCTGGAGACCGCCGAGGGCCCGATCGACCTGTTCCGTCTCGATGCGCTCGACGTCGACCCGGCGCGGCTCCCCAAGACCGTGCTGATCCTGCTCGAGAACCTGTTGCGGCGTGCCGGCTCTCGCGACGTCTCCGACGACGACGTCCGCGCCCTCGCGGCCTGGCCCGGCCCGGCCCGCGACGTCGCGTACATGCCCGGCCGCGTGCTGATGCAGGACTTCACGGGGGTGCCGGCGGTCGTCGATCTCGCCGCGATGCGCAGCGCGGCCCAGCGTGCCGGCGTGGATCCGATGGCGATCGAGCCGTCGATCCCGGTCGACCTGGTGATCGACCACTCCGTGCAGGTCGACCTGTTCCGCACGCCCGAGGCCTATGAGCGCAACATCGAGTTCGAGTACCGGCGAAACGGCGAACGCTACTCCCTGCTCCGGTGGGCGCAGCAGGCGTTCGAGGGGCTGCGGGTCGTGCCGCCCGGCGCCGGCATCTGCCACCAGGTGAACCTGGAGCACCTGGGGCAGGTCGTCTCGACGCGCGACGGGGTGGCCTTCCCGGACACGCTCGTCGGCACGGATTCCCACACCACGATGATCAACGGCCTCGGTGTGCTCGGCTGGGGCGTCGGGGGCATCGAGGCGGAGGCCGCGATGCTCGGCCAGCCGACGTTCCTGCCGCAGCCGATCGTGATCGGCGTGCGCACGATCGGGGCGCTGCCCCCCGGCACGACCGCGACCGACCTCGTGCTGACGCTCACCGAGATGCTCCGGGCTCACGGCGTCGTCGGGAAGTTCGTGGAGTTCTTCGGCGACGGGCTCTCGTCGCTGTCGACCGCCGACCGGGCGACGCTGTCGAACATGTGCCCGGAGTACGGGGCGACCTCGTCCTACTTCCCGGTCGACGCCGAGACGCTGCGCTACCTGGCGTTCACGGGTCGCGAGGACCGCGTCGACCTCGCGGAACGCTACGCCAAGGAACAGGGCCTGTTCCGACGTGACGGCGACCCCGAGCCGACGTTCAGCGAGATCCTCGACCTCGACCTGTCGGCGGTGGTGCCGTCGATGGCCGGGCCGAAGCGACCGCAGGACCGCGTGCCGCTCCCCGACGTGTGGGACTCGTTCGTCTCGGCCTTCCGCGACCACGGCGAGCCCGACCCCAAGGGCACCGAGATCGGCCGGTTCGTCGCCGAAGGCGGCTCGCCGCGCATCGAGGAGCTGCCCGGCGCCGACCAGATGGTGAACGCGCCCGCGAGCGACACGTCGCTGGGACACGGCAGCGTCGTGATCGCCGCCATCACGAGCTGCACGAACACGTCGAACCCGAGCGTGATGCTCGCCGCCGGCCTGCTGGCACGGAAGGCGGTCGAGGCCGGCCTCGACGTGAAGCCGTGGGTGAAGACGTCGCTCGCCCCGGGCTCGCGGGTGGTGACCGACTACCTCGACCGAGCGGGGCTCACGCCGTACCTCGACAAGCTCGGCTTCGCGCTCGTCGGGTACGGGTGCACGACCTGTATCGGCAACTCCGGTCCGCTGATCGACGAGGTCGCGACCGCCGTCGACGACGAGGAGCTGAACGTGGTCGCCGTGCTCTCGGGGAACCGCAACTTCGAGGGCAGGATCCATCCGCAGGTTCGCGCCTCCTACCTGGGGTCACCTCCCCTGTGCGTCGCGTACGCGCTCGCGGGTCGCGTCGACCTCGACCTGACGGCCGAACCGCTGGGCGAGGGTGCCCAGGGGCCGGTGTTCCTGCGCGACATCTGGCCGAGCCCCGACGAGGTCCGCGACGCCATGGCGACGGCCATCACCGAGGACCAGTTCACGACGCAGTACGGGCGGATCTGGGATGGCGACGAGCACTGGCGGAACCTGCCGACGCCGACGGGGCCCGTCTACGCGTGGGTCACCGATTCGACCTACGTGCGGGAGCCCCCGTTCTTCGAGGGGCTCGACGTCGCGCGCGAGATCGGCGACATCGAGGGCGCCCGCATGCTCGTGAAGGTGGGGGACTCGATCACGACCGACCACATCTCCCCGGCCGGCACGATCAAGGCCGACTCGCCCGCGGGCGAGTACCTGCGCGAGCGGGGGGTCGAGCCCGTCGACTTCAACTCCTACGGGTCGCGCCGGGGCAACCACGAGGTGATGATGCGCGGCACGTTCGCGAACATCAGGTTGCGCAACGCGATGGCGCCCGGCACGGAAGGGTCGTACACCACGTACCTCCCGACCGGCGAGGTCACGAGCGTCTTCGAGGCGGCCGAGCGATACTGGGCCGACGGCACGCCGCTCGCCGTGCTGGCCGGCAAGGAGTACGGCAGCGGCTCGAGCCGCGACTGGGCGGCGAAGGGGCCCGACCTGCTCGGCGTGCGGTTCGTGATCGCCGAGAGCTTCGAGCGGATCCACCGTTCGAACCTGGTGGGCATGGGCGTGTTGCCTCTGCAGTATCGCGAGGGTGACTCGGCCGGAACGCTCGGCCTCACGGGTCGGGAGACGTTCACGGTCCGTGGCCTCGCGGGCGGCATCACGCCCGAGCAGGAGGCGGCGGTCGAAGCGGTCGCCGACGACGGCGCGATCACGTCGTTCCCGGTGCGGGTCCGCATCGACGAGGAAGCCGAACTCGAGTACTACCGGGCCGGGGGCATCCTGCGGCTCGTGCTCGCTCAGATGCTGGGCGGCTGAGCCCCCAACGTCCGCACGGCTGCCACGACCTCGGCTCTACTCCTCGACGGAGCCGGGCGTCGTGGTGTGGCGCGCGAGGTAGGCCGCCGCCTCGGCCCGCCGCGCGACCTCGAGCTTCGACAGGATCGAGGAGACGTAGTTCTTGACGGTCTTCTCGGCGAGGTTCAGCTCGTCGCCGATCTCCTTGTTCGTGCGACCGTCGGCCACGAGCGTGAGGATGCGCTCCTCCTGCGGCGAGAGGCGCGCGAGCTTCTCGTCCTTCATCAGGTGCTTGCCCTTGCGCAGTCGGTCGAGCACCGCGTTCGTGACGCTGGGGTCGAGCAGGGAGTCGCCGGCCCCCACCGCTCGGATCGCCCGCAGCAGGTCGCCCGACTTCACCTGCTTCAACACGTAGCCGGACGCTCCGGCCATGATCGATGCGAACAGGGCCTCGTCGTCGGCGAACGACGTGAGCATCAACACCCGCGTGTCGGGATGGTCGGCGCGGATCTCGCGCGTCGCCTCGATGCCGCTGCCGTCGGCCAGGCGCACGTCCATCACCACCACGTCGGGCCGCGTGCGGTGCGCCTCGTCGATCGCTTCGCGGACGGTGCCCGCCTGGGCGGTGACCACGACATCGTCTTCCGCGTCGAGCATCGCCTTGATGCCGTCGCGGACGATCTCGTGGTCGTCGACGAGCATCACGCGCAGCGGCGCCACCTTCGTCATGACGCCAATCCTACCGGTGGCTCAGACGGGCCGAGGGACGTCTTCGGGCTGCGTCAGCAGGGAGTCCCTGACACGGTCGAGGAAGTCCTTGAGGGTGGCCTCCGCGACCCGGAAGAGGATCGCCCGGTCGATCGCACGGCCCAGGGCGCCCAGCGGCGGCACGTACCGCGCGCTCATCGCGAGTTGCGTGCGGTGGGCGTTCAGCGGGGCGATCTCGAGGTCGGCATCGAGCGCCGGGAACAGACCGCTCGCCCCGACCGCGGTCCATCGGATCGGCACGACGGTCTTGCTCGGCATCTTCACGGGATCGCCGAGCTCGATCGCCACCGTGCGAGCCATCCGGATGTCGTCGCCGAAACCGACCTCGGCGAGCAGGGTGTCGCCCTGGAAGTTCGCCTCGCTCGCCAGCCCGGGCAGCCAGGAGTGCGGATCGCGCAGCAGCGCGTCCTCGACGCGGTCTGGATCCATCGGCAGCTCGACGAAGTAGCGAGCGAACATGCGATCGAGTGTGAAGGTGCGGCGGGGGGCCATGTAAGGGCGGAGGTCCCGCCGTCGTGGGGACCAAGGGCTCCCGCGCCGACCCCGCAGGCCCGCAGACTCTCGATCGAGGGTCCGATCGGGGGCTGGGGCACGGTTTCTGCGCTCGTCGTCCAGTGACCCCCCTCACGAGCGGCGAGCCACGCGAGGGCCGGGGCGACGTCCCGGCCCTCGCTCCACCCGGCGGCTGACCCCCGGGCGACGCTGCCGCTCACAGCGGCAGCGTCGCCCTGATCGTCGTGCCCTCGCCCGCCACGCTCGTGATCGAGAGATCGCCGCCGAGCGAGGCGGCCCGTTCCTGAAGGTTCGCGATGCCCATGCCCGAGGACGGCGCGGCCGGGTCGAAGCCTCGCCCGTCGTCGTCGATCTCCAGCTCGGCGCCTCGGGCGGAGCGTCGCAGGCTGACGCGGCACGACGTCGCCTCGGCGTGGCGGCCCACGTTCGACAGGGCCTCCCGCGCGAGCTGAACGACGTCGGCGGCCCGGCTCGCGAGCTCCGCCGACACCTCGGGATCGACCTCCACGATCGTGAGCACGTCGGTCCGTTCCTGGAACTCCAGCGCGAGCTGTTGCAGCGCCTGATCGAGCTGGCGGTCGGCCAGGATGCCGGGACGCAGACCGAAGATGTAGTTGCGCAGATCCCGGATCGCGCGGTCGACCTCCTCGGTGGCGTGCTCGATCCGTCGGGCGATCTCGGCGTCGTTGGCCATCGCGGCGGTGCCCTGCAGGCCCATCCCGACGGCGAACAGCGCCTGGATCACGCCGTCGTGGAGCTCCTTGGCGATGCGCTCGCGTTCCTCGAGCAGCTCGAGGCGGGCGAGTTCCTCCTGGGCGTGCAGGGACTCCTCGTAGAGGCGTGCGTTCTCGATCGCCACTCCCGCCTGGGTCGCGAGCACGACCAGGGCGGCTTCGTCGTCCTCGGTGAACTCCGTGGCGCCCTGCTTCTCGGTCAGGTAGATGTTGCCGTAGACCTGGCCGAGAGCCCTGACCGGAGCTCCGAGGAACGAGTGCATCCGGGGGTGGTTGGGGGGGAAGCCTGCCGACCTCGGGTCGTCGCCGATCTCGGGGATCCGCATCGGGCGGGCCTCGCGGATCAGCAGACCGAGGATGCCCTTCCCTTCCGGCAGATGCCCGATCGCCGCGCGTTCCTCGTCGGTCACGCCCTGCGTGATGAACCGCTCGATCTGCGGCGTGGTCTCGCCGAGGACCCCGAGAGCTCCGTACCGCGCGCCGGTGATCGCCACCGCCAGCTCCACGATGCGCTCGAGGACGGCCTCGAGATCGAGCTCCGACACGAGGGCGAGCCCGGCTTCGATCAGCATGCGTGAACGTTCGCCCTCGCCGGGTGTGATCACGCTCGGGGCCGTCTCGCCATCTGACACTGGGTCGAGCCTAGCAACGCGGGAGCTTCGACCCGACGACCGGGGGACCCTGTGCCCGCGACCCCTCCGGACGCCCTGGCTAGGATCGATAGGGAGGCCGCGGATCCGCCGCGAACGGACGGCGCGGCCCCCCGAGGAGGTGTCGACGATGACACGCAGCGTTGGCGACGTGATGACCCGGACCGTGGTGGTGGTTCCGGGCTCGGCGCCGTTCAAACACATCGTCCGGACGATGCGCGAGTACAACGTGAGCGCGGTCCCGGTCACCGACATCGACGGCGCGATCGTTGGAGTGGTGTCCGAGGCCGACCTGATCCTCCGTGAAGATCCGTCGGTGCTCGAGCCCCACTTCTTCGAAGGGCACACCCGCCGGGCGGAACGGCGCAAGGCCGAGGCGCTCGTGGCTCGTGATCTGATGTCGACGCCGCCGCTCACGATCGGTCCCCAGGCGACCGTGGCCGACGCCGCTCGGGCGATGCACGAAGGCGGCGTCAAGCGGCTGCCGGTCGTCGACCCCGACGGAAGGATCGTGGGGATCGTCTCGCGCATCGACCTGCTGGCGGAGTTCCTGCGCGCCGACGCAGACATCGAGGCCGAGATCACGCGGGCGCTGTCCGAACGGTTCGAGATCCCGGCCGGACGGCTCCGCGTGACGGTGAGCGATGGGGTCGTGCACCTCGAGGGCCGCATCGAGCGCCGGTCGCTGGTGCCCGAGATATGGAGCTCGGTTCGCTCCGTGCCCGGTGTCGTGGGGCTCGACGAGCGCCTCGCCTGGGAGCTCGACGACACGGTCGTGCCGGTGTCGACGGTTCCGTGGGTCGGGTTCTGACCGAGGATCGTCGAGGCGGCGAGCCTCAGACGATCGTGGTGAGGTCGGCCAGCATGATCGGGTCGGTCGTCGGCGCCTGCGGGCAATCCGACGCCTCCTCGGTCACCGCCATCGTCTCCGTCGTGCCGATCTCCGCGTCGACCGACAGGGCGACCACGCCGTCGGAGGGAGCGACGCAGCCTCCCGACACCGCCGTGTCGCCCTCGATCATCCAGATCTCATAGACGCGGTCCGGTCCCGGATCGGGGAGCCCTCCGCCCCAGAACACGGCGCCGGGCTGCCCCGGAGTGAACGCCATCGCGAGCGACCCCTCGGGCTGACCGGAGAAGGCGACGATGTGCTGCGACGTCGACGCCCGGTTCACCGAGGTGGTCGAGGGCCGGAGCGTGCCGACCGCGACGATCGCGGCCGCGAGCACGGCGGCCGCGGCGAGCATGGCCCGCCACGGTCGAGGTCGCCGGGCTCGGCGCTCGGCGAGGTCGTCGGGGGGAGCCGCAGCCGTCGGAGCCGAACCGGAGTCGGGCGGCGCCCGTCGCGACGACGCGAGGATGCGATCGGCCATCGTCTCGTCGACCGGTTCGGGCGGGAGCGCGAACGCGAGCCGCCCCGCGGCTTCCGCGAACCCCGCTTCGATCTCCCGGCACTCACGGCAATCGCCGTGCGAGGCACGTTCGGTGACGAGCAGTGCTCGATCATCGTCCCCGAGGCCGCCGAGCGCTTCGGCGGCCATCAGCTCCTCGATCAAGGCGTGGTCGCGAGTCATCGTTCCACCCCTGCGAGCGCGTCCCGCATCCGGCGCATGCCGAGCAGGGTGCGGGACTTCACCGTGCCCAGCGGCGCGCCGGTCCGATCGGCGATCTGCGATTGGGACAGACCCTCGAAGTACATCATCTCGAGCACCGCCCGCTGCTCGGCCGGCAGCAGGTCGAGCGCGCCGCGCACGAGACGGCGCTCCTCGGGCAAGCCGAGCTGCCGCACGACCTCGTCGGCGTGGTCGACGTGCTCCTCCAGCACCTCTGGGATCGCCGCCTCGGCACGGCGACGCTGTGATTCCTCGCGGCGGACGAGATCGACGGCGCGGTGATGCACCATGCCCATCAGCCAGCTCCTCACCGAGCCACGCTCCTGGTCGTAGGCGCCGGGGTCCCTCCAGACGGCCGTGAACGCCTCCTGCACGATCTCCTCCGCGAGATGCGAACGTCGCACGACCCGCTGCGCGAGCGCCTTCGCCGAGGGGGCGTAGCGACCGAAGAGGCTCCGGAACGCGTCCTCGTCGCCTCGGCGCAGACGCGCCATCAGATCGCGATCGCCGGTCTCGGGCACGTCAACCATCGGCGGCGGCGCGCCTCGTTCGGGCGTCAGCGTTCCTCGCGTCAAGGGCATCATCCACGGAGCGGGCTCGTCTCGCGGCGTATTCGCGCCACGAGACCGATCGGATGGGTCAGCCCTCCGGGTGATCGTGCAGCCGGCGGCCCGCCGTCTCGAGGATCTCGGAGAGCGTGTTCGGGGCCTCGGGGTCGTACAAGGCGCTGCCGACCGACAGCGACAGCGGCGTCGGGCGTTCCTGCTGGGTGTTGTGGACGGCGATCGCCTCGACGAGGCGGGAGAGCACGAGCGATTCGGCACCCGACGCATCGCCCGTGAGCAGCACCGTGAACGTGTCGTCGGTGATGCGAGCGGGCAGGTCGGCGTCGCGAACCGCCTCGAGCATCACGCCCGCCGTCCGTTGCACCGTTTCGTCGGTGACGTCGCCCTCGAGTCGTGCGAACAGGAAGACCACGGGGTCCCGGCTCCGGTCGGCCATACGCAGATGGTGCTCGGCGATCGGAACGAACCCGCGCAGGTTCGGGAGCCCGGTCACCTCGTCGGTCGTTGCGAGCTCGCGCCGGAGACGGCGTATCGAGACCGCGTAGCGGACCGATCGGGGCAGCAGGCCGGGGGGGATCGAGCCCCGCACCAGATGATCGTCGGCACCGGCGTGCATGGCCACCGTGCCGTCGGTCTCATTGCCGGCCTCGGTCACCACCACGACGGCCGCCTCGGGAACCTTGCCGCGCACGGCATCGAGCAGCTCGAGGGGCCCTCGGCCGTCGATCGATACCACGATGGCATCGACGTCGTCGTCGAGCGCCTCCACGCTCTCGGAGGAGCGCACGTCGAACCGCTCGTCGGCCGCGAGCTCGTCGGCCAGGTCCCCCTCGAGCCCTACGAGCATCACGGTCATCTCGTCGTCCATCCAGCCTCCTGTCGACGGCGGGATTATCCCATCAGCTCGAGCAGGAGGGTTCAGGCCGCCCAGTTCGGCATCCCGATCGCCCCGCATCGTTCGAGCGCCCGCCCCACGATGCCCTCGGGAGCGCGGCCGGGCAGGTTCCGGAGCTCCCAGGGGTCGTTGCGGAGGTCGTAGATCTCCACCTCGCCCGAGGCATATCGAACGTACTTCCAGCGCGCGGTTCGCAGGCCGCAGAACGCGTGACCCGTGTCCGGTGCGCCGCGGATCAGGAGCTTCGACGGTCCCGACGGCTCGAGCAGCGAGCGGCCCGCGGTCGGGAGGTCGACGCCGGCGATCGAGGCGATCGTGGCGGCTACGTCGGCGTTCGTGACCATGCGCCCGATCGTGTCGGTGCCGAGCTCGGGGTGGTACATCCGCATCGGAACCCGGAGAGCCTCCTCGTACGGCACGGACTTGCTCGTCCATCGGTGTTCCCCATCGAGGAGCCCGTTGTCGCTCGTGAAGATGATCACCGTGTTCTCCAGCCCCGGATCGCGGGCTTCCTGAGCGGCGATCACGGCCGCGATCGAACGGTCCGCCGAGCGCAACGTGCGGGCCGTCGCTCGGCGGTGGCGGTCGATCTGGGCCTCCGAGAGCATCGTGCGCTTCGCGATGTAGCTGGGCTTGTCGCCGATCCGGGCTTCGTTCGCGCTCGGCGGCAACGGGGGCAGGAACACCCGTCTTCCGATGTCGGCGGGCGCGGGGATGGGACGACCGATCGAGCCTGCGTTGTGGGGGGCGGGCGGAGCGTAATACGCGAACAGCGGCGCCTCGGCAGGCGCCGTGGCGATGAAGCGCGTGAGCCGCTGGGTGAGCGCGTCGAGTACGTAGCCGGGCGGCGTCACCTCCGGCTCGGTTCCCACGATGGAGAACCCGTAGTACGGCAGGCCCGGCGCGGGACGGTCGTGCTGCAGCCCCCAGAAGCTGTCCCATCCCGTGGGCAACGACCCGTCCCATGCATTGAAGTACTTCCCCGCGAACCCCGTGTGGTAGGTGTCGTTCAACGCCTCGGGGAGCGTGGTGTTCGCGGAGTCCCACGCCGCGAACGCCGGGTAGCCGCCCAAGGGGGGCTTGTTCGACCACACGCCGTGCTCCTCGGCCCGCTGTCCCGACAGGATCGTGGCCCGCGACGGACAGCAGACCGGGTTCGCCACGAGGGCCTGGGTGAACCGGACCGGGGTCAGCTGGCGTGTCAGCGGCATGTACCGCATCGAGTCGTGGCGCTGGTCGTCGGTCACGATCAGGATGACGTCGGGGGGGCGGGGTTCGGCCTGCGAGGCGGGCACCGCGAGCAGCGCCGCCCCCGCGGCCATCGCCACCGAGACCCGTCGCACGGCCTGCATCGTTCCTGCGCGCATGCGAGGGACATCGGCACCCGTCGCCACCGAGCGTCTCCGGCAAGGGGCGGGGGAATCGCACGTCCTCGGGGGAGGCCGGGAGACGGTGGTTCCGGTCCCCAGCCCGACCGGAGGGAGGAGGGCACGCCGGACCGCGCGGGTCCGGGGGCGCAGAAGGACTGCGCCACCATGGTTCCGACACAGGATTGCCACGACGCGAGCGGGGCGGCCGTCAGCGGGTCGCGGGTACCCTTGGCGTCATGTCCCACGTTCCCTCCGGTCGCGCGGCGTCGGGCCACGGCCGGATCGCCCGGGCTGCGGTGGCGATCACCGCGACGCTGTCCCTCGCGATAGGCGTGGGCAGCGCGTACGGCTTCGTGGCCTACCGGCAAGCCGCGGACCCCGACCGGACGATCGACCTGACCCCGGGCGACACCGACACCCGAGCCGGGGAGGACGAGCAGCGACCGACCGGACCGTGCATCGATGACGTCTGCAACTACCTGTTGCTCGGCAGCGACTCCCGCGCCGGCCTCAGCGCCGCTGAACGCGAACAGTTCGGGACCGACCAGCAGATCGGTGGGGAGAATCGTGCCGACACCATCATGCTCGTGCACACCGACCCGGCACTCGAGAAGGCGATCATCCTCTCGTTCCCTCGCGACCTCGCCGTGCAGATCCCGGGCCACGGTGAGGACAAGATCAACGCCTCGTTCGAAGGGGGGGTCGACGGCGGCGGACCGGCGCTCGTGGCCGCCACGGTTCACAAGCTCACGGGCCTGAAGATCAACCATGCGCTCTACGTCGATCTCGCGGGGTTCCAGGGCATCGTCGACACGCTCGGGGGCGTGGAGATGTGCATCCCGGCGGAGAACGTGAACACGCCCGACGGGCACATCGTCGACGAGCTCACGGCGCTGGACGTGCGGCCGGGATGTCAGCGACTTCCGGGGGACCAGGCGTTGGCGTACGTGCGCACCCGACACCTGCGATGCGACGCCGCGGCGCCGGACTTCTATCGCATCGCCCGCCAGCAGCAGTTCCTGCGATCGGTCATCAACGAGCTCCTGCAGCCCGGCCAGCTCGCGCGGCTTCCCGTGCTGGTCGAGCCACTCATGCGGAACCTCGTGCCCGACGAGGACCTGAACCCCGCCGATCTCGTGTTCCTGGTGGGGCAGCTCGAGGGCATCTCGACCGGCGCGGCGGAGTTCCGGACCGTGCCCTCCTATCCGGACCCGGCCGACCTCGGCATCCTTCGCATGGACGGGTCGGCCGAGCGCATCTTCGCCGCGATCCGCGACGGCGATCCGCTGGGCGAGGTGGGTCGCGACCTCGTCTACACACCGCCGTCGGAAGCCAACGTGCCGGTGCTGGTCGTCGACCACGCATCGGGCGGCAAGGCCGTCGAGGTCCAGGAGACGCTCTCGCATGCCGGGTTCGACATCTCGCCGGGTACATCGACCTTCACGGAGTACGGGACGAAGGTGCCCGGCAGCGTGATCGCGCATTCGCCCGACGCCGACGCCGAGGCGCAGGTCGTCCAGAAGTACTTCCCGTCCTTGGAGCTGCGACAGGTCCAGGGCTTGCCCGACGACGTCGTGGTCTTCGTCGACGCGGCGTACAATCCCGTCGACGTGGGAGCCGGCGCCCCGCCCGAGTGCCCGTCGCCGGTCTGATGCGTGCGCTCGTGCTCGCGGGGGGGGAGGGGTCGCGGCTGCGGCCGATCACCTCGACGAACGCGAAGCAGCTGATCCCGGTCGCCGGCACGCCGATCCTCTTCCAGGCGATCGAGGCGATCGCACAGGCCGGCATCACCGAGATCGGGGTCGTGATCGGCGCGACGGGCGACGAGGTGCGTGCGGCGGTCGGCGACGGTTCGCGATGGGACCTCGACGTCACGTTCATCCCGCAGGAGGCGCCGCTCGGCATCGCGCACGCCGTGATGACCGCCGAGGCGTTCCTCGGTGACGAGCCCTTCCTGCTGTATCTGGGCGACAACGTGTTGATGGGGGGCGTCTCCAGGTTCGTCGAGGAGTTCGAGCGCAGCGACGCCGACGCGCACATCCTGCTGGCGCGCGTGCCAGAGCCCGAGCAGTTCGGGGTGGCGATGCTCGAGGGCGACCGCGTCGTGCGGCTGGTCGAGAAGCCCCGGGAGCCGTTGAGCGACCTCGCCCTGGTCGGCGTGTACCTGTTCCGCCGGTCGATCCTCGACGCGTGTCGCACGCTCGCGCCCTCGTGGCGCGGGGAGTACGAGATCACCGAGGCGATCCAGTGGCTGCTCGACTCCGGCCGTCAGGTGCGCGCCGAGATGGTCAGCGGCTACTGGAAGGACACGGGCCGCCCCGAGGACCTGCTCGAGGCCAACCGGATGATGCTCGCCGCGACGGAACCCTCGATCGTTGGAGACGTCGACGATCCGACGACGGTCGAGGGCCCCGTCGTGGTCCGCGCCGGCGCGAAGGTCACGGGGAGCGTGCTCCGGGGTCCCGTGGTCATCGGCGAAGGCTCGTCGATCGAACGCTCCACGATCGGCCCCGACGTCTCGATCGGGACCGGATGCCGCGTCGAGGGCAGCCAGATCTCCGACTCGATCGTGATGGAGGACTGCACGATCGTCGACGTGCGAGGGCTCACGGGCTCGATCCTCGGCCGCCGCGTCGAGGTGCGTCGCTCCGGGGGAACCGGCGCCCGTCGGCTGATCGTGGGCGACCAGAGCCGCATCGAACTCGACTGACCCTTCCTTTGGGATAGGGTTCGGGGTTCATGCGAACGGTGATCGACGCGCGGCCGGCGCTCGACCCACGTCGCACGGGCGTGGGTCGGTACACCCAGCAGCTGATCCGACACCTGCCGCACGCCGATCCGAAGAACGCATACGTCGCGTGGTACCTGCACGCCAAGGGGCTCCTGCGTCCTCGGGAGTTCTTCTCGGGCGTTCACGCGTCGAACCTCAGCGAGAAGGCATCCCGGTTCCCCGCCCGTGTCTTCGGGCCGATGTCGTCGCGGCTGGGGGTACCGCGGATCGAGTGGTCGGTCGAGTTCGACGTGCTGCTCGCGACGAACTTCTTGCCTCCGGCGACCCGCAGCCCCGGGGTCGTGATGGTGGTGCACGACCTCGCGTACGAGCGGCTTCCGGAGACCGCGCCCCACATGGACGCCCGGTGGCGTCGGCAGTTCGACTCCTGGCTGCGCCGAGCGGCGGGGGTGCTCGTTCCCTCCCGTTCCACCAGGGCCGACCTGTTGGAGGCCCATCACGTCGACGAAGCCCGCGTGCACGTCACCCCGCTGGGCGTGGACATGGAGGCCTTCGCCCCGGCGCCGCCGGAGGCCGTCGACGCCGCGCGCCGGAAGTACGGCATCGATCAGCCGTACGCGCTGTTCGTCGGTGGCATCGAACCGCGGAAGAACCTGGAGGCGCTCGTGCGCGCGTTCGCGGTCACCGAGCCGGGCACGCGACTCGTGATCGCCGGCGGCTCCGTGCGCTGGGATCCGAAGGCGGTCGATCGGCTCGATGCCCAGGTCGCGCGGCTGCCTCCCGCCGCTCGCGGGCGCATCGTGCGAACGGGCTACGTCGGCGACCGGGAGAAGATCGCCCTCATGAGCGGCGCGACGATGCTCGTGTACCCATCGCTGTACGAGGGGTTCGGCTTTCCGGTGTTGGAAGGGTTCGCCGCCGGGCTTCCCGTGCTGACCTCCGACGTGTCGTCGCTCCCCGAGGTCACCGGAGACGCTGCGTTCGCGGTGGACCCCCGCGACGAGCAGGCGATCGCAGCAGGCATCGCGCAGCTCTTCGACGACCCGGACCTGAGGGCGATGCTCTCGGCCGCAGGCGTCACGCGAGCCGCCCGGTTCACGTGGGAGGCCACGGCGAGGTGCACGGCCGAGGCCCTGCACGCAGCCCACGAGATCGCGCACGGGTAGACTCGGGCCGGCCTTCGAGACCGAAGCCGCAAGGATCAACGCCCAAGGACACCCACCCGCATGGCCGATCCCCACGTGCTCGTCACCGGCGGCGCCGGATTCATCGGGTCGCACATCGTCGATGCGCTGCTCGAGCGCGGCGATCGGGTCACGGTGCTCGATCGCCTCTCCGCGGGGGGGAGCTACGCGAACATCGATCACCACGACGGCGACCCGCGCATGCGGTTCGTGCAGGGCGACGTCTGCGATCCTGCGATCGTCCGGTCGCTGGTCGGGCAGGCCGATGCGGTCGTGCATGCGGCCGCCGAGACCCATGTCGACCGGAGCATCGATCAGCCGGGCGTGTTCACGTCGACCAACGTCCTCGGGACCGAGCACGTCCTCGAGGCCGTGCGGTTCCACGGCTCGCGCATGCTGATGATCTCCACCGACGAGGTGTACGGGGCGGGTGACCCCGAGGGAGGCCGGTTCGACGAAGATGCACCGCTGCGGCCGCGCAGCCCGTATGCAGCGAGCAAGGCGGCCGCCGACATGCTGTGCAGCGCCGCGGTGTCCACGTACGGGACGCAGGTGGTGGTGGTGCGCGGCACGAACGCGTTCGGCCCACGCCAGATCGAGCGCGTTGTGCCGACCTTCGCGATCAACGCGCTCCGCGGCCTGCCCGTGCCGCTCTACGGCCGGGGCGAACAACGGCGCGAATTCCTCTTCGTGGAGGACTGGGTCCGGGGGGCGCTCACGGCGCTCGATCGCGGCGTGTCGGGGGTCGTGTACAACATCGGTGAGGGCAACGAGCTTCCGAACGCCGAGCTCGCGATGCGCATCTGCGAGCTCGCCGGCGCTCCTGCCGGGCTGATCGAGTTCGTCCCCGACCGGCCCGGGCACGACTTCCGCTACGGGGTGCGATCCGATCGCCTCCTCGCCCTCGGCTGGCGTCCCACGTGGACGTTCGACGTCGCCCTCGCTCACACGGTCGAGTGGTATCGAAGCCACCTCGACGATCTCGAGGCGGCCCATGTCGTGCCCGTCGTGACGGCTCCGCGGGTCGCGGGAGAGCCGGCGTGAGGCTCGCCGTCACGGGCGCCGCCGGCGACCTGGGGCGGGCGTTCCTCTCGCGGCTGCCCTCCCACCACGAGGTGCACGCGTTCGGTCGCGAGGATCTCGACGTCGGCGACCACCACGCGGTGCGCCAGGAGTTGGAGCCCCTGCGGGCCGACGTCATCCTGAACTTCGCCGCGTTCACCAGGGTCGACGAGAACGAGTCCGACCAGGCGCGGGCGTTCCGCGACAACGCCCTCGGCCCGCAGCACCTCGCGCTCGCGGCGCGGGCGAGCGGCGCGGTGCTGCTGCACGTCTCGACCGACTACGTCTTCGACGGCGGGAAGCGTGCTCCGTACGACGAGACCGACGAGCCTGCCCCGCTCTCGGTCTATGGACGGGCGAAGCTCGCGGGGGAGCGGTTCGTGCGCGAGATCGCGCCGGCGTCGTTCGTCGTGCGCGTCGGCTACGTGTACGGCGGCGGGAACGACTATCTGAGTCGCACCGTGCGGCGGCTCTCCATCGGCGAGACGGTCGGTGGTCTCGCCGACCGGTGGGGGTCGCCGACGTTCGTCGGACATCTCGCCGAGCGCATCCTGCCGTTGGTGTTGACCGGCCGGTACGGCCTGTACCACCTCGGCGGGCCGCAGCCGGCCTCGTGGTTCGAGGTGCTCTCGCGGGTGCACGAGCTCACGGGCTGGGCTGGGGCCGTCGAGCCGCAGCGGGCGGCCGAGCTGGGTCTTCCGGCGCCGAGACCCGTCAGCTCGGCGCTCACCAGCGTCTACACGCCCCATCTCGGCATCGATCCCATGCCCCCGCTGGAAGAGGGCCTGAAGGATTTCCTCGCCGGAACGCTCGCCGGCCCCTGACCCTCGCGTCGCCGACGATGAGCCCGATCCTGCGGTGCCCCACGTCCGAGCTCGGCGACCGCATCCCACGGCTCCGGGAGCTGTTCGAGGAGGCGTGGTCGGGCGAGGAGGCGTTCGACGACGACGACTGGGACCACTCGATCGGAGGCACGCACTTCCTCTACGAGGTCGACGGTACGGTCCGGTCGCACGTCAGCGTGGTGGACCGGGTGCTCAAGGCCGACGGCCGGCCGCTGCGGACCGGCTACGTCGAGGCCGTCGCCACGTGGGAGCGAGATCGGGGGCGTGGCTACGCGAGCGCGCTGATGCGCGAGGCGACCGCCATGATCGACGAGGACTACGAGCTCGGCGCGCTCGGCACCGAGCTCTTCGCCTTCTACGGTCGGCTCGGGTGGCAGGTGTGGCGAGGCCCGACGGGGGTCCGCACCGATCGTGGCGTGGTCCGGACCCCCGACGAGGATGGCTTCGTGATGGTCCGTCGTACCCCCGCCACGCCCGAGCTCGACGTCGCCGGCGCGCTCACCTGCGACGTGCGCGCGGGCGACGTCTGGTGAGCACGGGAAACCCACCCGAGGGCCCGGTGCTACGCTGCGCGACCGTGAGCCAGGATCGCCCCGCTCCCTCCTCGATCGACGAGCTGATCGATCGATTGGCAGAGCTGGTCACACAGCTGCGTGAAGAGCAGGGAACCGCGGTGCCGACATCCGAGCCGTACCTGGCCTCGAGGTCCACCGTGAAGGGAGCGATGAAGCGGGGGATCTTCAGGGTGACTCGACCCGCAACCCGCCGATCCGACAGGCTGGCGACCGAGCTCGCCGCGATCGCGCTCGAGCTGGCCGAGCGGCTGCAGACCGTCGGCGCCGACATCGAACGCGTGCGTGGAGACATCGACCGGATCGATCTGAGCGTTCACGAGTGGACGGTCTCTCTCGGCGGGCCCTCCGTCGCCCCCGGCCCCCCTCGTCTCGACGACGCCTACTACTGGGCCTTCGAGGGGCGCATGCGGGGGGACCCGGACTCCGTTTCGGAACGGCTCCGGCAGTACGAGCGGTTCGCCGTGCCGCACCGTGAGCGGGTCATGGCGGCCGGCGACGAAGACGTGCCGCCGCTCTGGCTCGATCTCGGTTGCGGCCGGGGCGAGTTCTGCGAGCTCGTCCGGGAATGGGGATGGCGGGTGCACGGTGTCGACAGTTCTCCCGCCGCGGTAGAAGCGTGCCGCGCGAGGGGCATCGACGCGACGCTCGCCGATGTCAGGCCCTACCTCGAGACGCGGCGCGACGAGCCACCGGCGGCGATCAGCGCGATCCAGCTGATCGAGCACGTGCCCCAGGGTGACTGGCTCGGGCTCCTCGGCAGGCTCCACGCTCTCCTGCGTCCCGGAGGGGCCGTGTTGATCGAGACGATCAACGGGCTCAATCCCGAGGCGGTGGCCGCCTCGTTCTTCGCCGACGTCACCCACACGTGGCCCGGGCATCCGGAGACCTTGCGACTGATGGCTGAGCACGCCGGGTTCACCGATGTCGAGGTCGTCTTCCTCAACCCGGACCCGCGGGGCAACGCGCAGGACTTCGCGATCTGGGCCGCGAAGCCCGACGTGGCGGAGACGCGCTGATCGCCGACGGGCTGGTGCTAGCCTCGGGAGCCATGGTGTCGAAGGATCCGCCGGCTCAGTCCGACGACGAGAGCGATCTCCTCCGCGAGATGTACTGGGCCCGGGACACGGCAGCCCGCGCGAGGATGGACACGCCCGAGATCCGCGATCGCCTCCACGACTTCGCCGCGCAGATGCGCACGGACCAGGAAGTCGTGATCCCGATGGGGGAGGGCAATCTCGCGTCGCGGTCGAAGTGGCGCCGGCAGCTCAAGCGCCGCATCTGGCGAGTGACCCGGCCCGCCACGTGGCGCTACGACCGGCTGCTCGCCGACCATGCCGAGCTCACGACGAGCCTCGCCGAGAAGGTCATGGTGCTCGAGGCCGAGGTCGATCGCCTCAAGGAGGGGCCGGGGCACGACACGGATCCGGACCGGTGAGGGTCGCGGTCCTGCACCCCCAGACCGCGTTCGTTCGCGGGGGGGCCGAGACCCACGCCGAGGCGCTGATCCGTGCGCTGCGCGCTGCGGGCCACGAGGCCGATCTCGTGCAGATCGCCGGCAAGTGGTATCCGCCGAGCCAGCTCGCCCATCAGATGGCCGTGTGGCGCAGTTTCGACATCACGGAGTCGAACGGTCTCGTGGTCGACGCGGTGATCGGGCTGAAGTTTCCCGCGTACCTGGCCCAGCACGAGCGGAAGATCGTGTGGCTGATCCACCAGCACCGCACCGCGTACGAGCTCTGGGATCATCCGGTCTACGCGGATCTGAAGCGCCAGGACGACGGCGCGAAGGTCCGGGACATGGTCTGGGAAGCCGACCGGGTCGCGCTCGGTGAGGCGAAGCGGGTCTTCACGAACGCGAAGAACGTGCGGGATCGACTCTGGAGCTCCCTCCGCATCCCGGCCGAGCCGCTCTACCACCCGAGCCACGTGGCGGAGGAGCTGCTCGACGGCCCGAGCGGGCCACTGGGCGACTTCCTGCTCTTCCCCAGTCGCATGGAGGGGTTGAAGCGGCAGTCCTTGGCGATCGAGGCGATGCGGCACGTCTCGACCGGCGCGCGCCTCGTGCTCGTGGGCCGAGGACCCGACGAGTCGCAGCTGCGTGAGCAGGTCGAGCGGCTCGGCGTCGGCGAGCGCGTCGCGTTCGAGATCGGCGTGACCGACCAGCGCCTGCTGCAGCTCTATCGAGAGGCCCTCGGCGTGTACTTCGGTCCGTTCGACGAGGACTACGGCTACGTGACGATCGAAGGGTTCGCCGCGTCCAGGCCGGTGGTCACGCTCACCGACAGTGGCGGTCCCCTGGAGTTCGTGCGCGACGACGAGACCGGGCTGGTTCGTCCGCCCGAACCGAAGGCGATCGCCGAGGCATTCGATCGACTGTGGAACGATCGTGCGGGCGCCGAGCGCATGGGCGCGGCCGGGCACGACCTCGTGCGCGTCGAGGTGCCCCGCTGGCCCGACATCGTCGCGCGGCTCCTCGGCTGATGGACGCCGTCGCGAAGCTCGTGCGAAGGATCCGGGGGCCCGGTGCCGTGGCGGTCCAGCACGGACGGGGCCCCGGGTCGCGGGGCGACGTGATCTTCGCGGGCCCGCTCCCGCCCGCGGCCACCGGGGTCGCCACGTACGACCGCGCGGTGCTCGACGGGCTCGAACGCGCCGGCCTGCCCGAGCGGGTGCGGTTCGACGCCGTCTGGCCGGTCGGCTCGCAGGAGGCGGGACGCTTCCCGGGCTACCACCTCGGCGTCTTCCAGCTCGGGAACAACGTCGAGTTCCACCTCGAGATCTACCGCGCGGCGTTCCTGACCGACGCCCTCGTGGTGCTTCACGACCTGGCGCTCGACGACTTCGTCCGTGGCCTGATCGCCGCCGGCGACCCACTCGGGTACATGGCAGCGCGCGAGGCCGCTCGCCTGCAGGGAGCGACCGACGACCCGGACGTGATCGCGAACGCGCCGCTCCGCGAGCCGTGGTGCGCGCACGTGGTGCGCCGGGCACGGGGGGTGATCGTGCATTCGGACTTCGGACGCCGCTACCTCGAGGGGTTCGGCTGCCGGACGCCCGTCTTCGTCGTGCCACATCCGGTGATCGAGGCGCCCGATGCCTTCGGGACGACGGCGGCTCGCGCCAGGGAGCTCCGTGCGGGCCTGCACGACCCCCCGTTCCTCGTGGTGGCCCCCGGCGACATGAACGAGGCCAAGCGCCTGGAGGCGGTGGCCCGGGCCGGGGCGCTGCTCGGGAAGGATGCGCATCTCGCGATCGTCGGCCGGCGGATCGAAGGCTACGACGTGGAAGGAGCGATCGGGGTGACGGGTTCGGGAGCCCGTGTCAGCGTTCATCCCGATGTGCCCGACGAGGACTTCCTCGCGTGGCTGGGTGCGGCCGACGTGGCGGTCGATCTTCGGTTCCCGCACCGGGGCGAGGTGAGTGGCTCGCTCAGCAGGGCGATGCAGGCCGGGGTGCCGACGGTCGTCAGCGCGACCGGCACCTACCTCGACGTGCCCGATGAGACGGTCATTCGCATCGCGCCCGGACCGCCCGACCCGGAGGAGCTCGCGAGCACCCTCGGGCGACTGCGCGACGATCCCGACCTGCGCGCCCGCATCGGCGCCGCCGCCGCGGCCCACGTCGAGCATCTGCGCGTGACCGACGCGACCACGCGTGGGTACGAGCGCGCGATCACGGAGACGCTCGCGTTGGTGCGCGATCCCGCACGCAAGGCGCTGGCGCTCTGGGGCAAGTCGCTCGTCGACATCGGCATCACCGAGGACGGGGTGGGCGCCGGCTACGGCTCCGAGTACGCACGAGCGCTCCGTTCCTTCGAGCCCGGTCCCGAGATCGCCGAGGCGCAGGAGAACTTCGAACGATCGTCATAGCGCGACGCTCCGGGCGACCCTGCGCGCATTGCTAGACTCATCCCCGCGCTGACCTGCGGGTTCGCACCCGCGACCTCACGACAGGAGCCGCCCACCATCGCCACGCCGACCGTGATCGAACGCACGTCCGAGACGCCCCACCTGCGGCCCGGTGCTCGGCTGCGCGAGCTCTGGGGGTACCGCGAGATCCTCGTGAACCTCGTCCGGAAGGAACTGAAGGTCAAGTACACGGCGTCGTTCCTCGGCGCCGTCTGGTCGTTGCTGAACCCGATCGTCTTCCTCGCCGTCTTCTCGTTCGTGGTCGTGGTGCTCCAGAATCGCGTGCCCGATTTCCCGGTGTTCCTCCTCTCGGGGCTGCTCGCGTGGAACCTGTTCTCGGCGTCGCTGCTGTCGGGCTCTCGTGCCGTGATCGACAACGCGAACCTCGTGAAGAAGGTCGCCTTCCCCCGCGAGATCTTGCCCCTGGCCTCGGTCGGGGTGGGGTTGTTCGACTTCGTGTTGCAGACCGCCGTGCTGTTGCTGTTCGTCATGCTGTCGGGCCACGGCATCGGCGTCGAGGCGATCGTGCTCTACCCGCTCGCCTTCGTGACGCTGATGGTCTTCACGACGGCGACGACCCTGTGGACCTCCGCGATCAACGTGCGGTATCGCGATGTCGGCCATCTCTTGAACCTCGGGTTGCTCGTCTGGTTCTGGATGACGCCCATCGTGTACCAGGCTGCGCTGGTGCAGCAGCACCTCGCCTCCCGCGAGATCGCCGGCGTGAACCTGTGGAACCTCTACCTCGTGAACCCGCTCACCCCGATCGTGCTCGGCTTCCAGCGGGCGCTCTACGGCGACCCGGTGCAGGGCGGCGAACAGGTGCTGCCCGACGTGACGGTGGCCTGGCAGGCCGGTCTGCTCGCCGTCGTGTTGGCGATCTCGGCGGGGCTCCTGCTGCTGGCCTGGCGATCGTTCTTCCGGCGCTCGGGCGACTTCGCGGAGGAGCTGTGACGACGGCGATCGAGGTCCGCGAAGTCTCGAAGCGATTCCGGCTCTACCGCGAGCGGCCGAGCAGCGTGAAGCAGCGATTGCTGGTCACGCGCTCCAGGGCCGAGGACTTCTGGGCGCTCCGCGATGTCTCCGCAACGATCGAGCAAGGGTCGAGCCTCGGCCTGATCGGACACAACGGCTCGGGGAAGACGACCTTGCTCAAGTGCATCGCGGGCATCCTGCGCCCGAGCGAGGGAACGATCCGCACCCGTGGGCGCATGGCCGCGCTGCTCGAGCTCGGAGCCGGCTTCCACCCCGAGCTCACCGGCCGCGAGAACGTCTACCTCAACTCGGCGTTCCTCGGCCTGTCGCGGCGCGAGACCGCCCGTGTCTACGACGACATCGTGGGCTTCGCCGAGCTCGAGGACTTCATGGACAACCAGGTGAAGTTCTACTCCTCGGGCATGCTCGTCCGCCTGGGGTTCGCGGTCGCGGTGCACGTCGATCCCGAGATCCTGCTGATCGACGAGGTCCTCGCGGTCGGCGACGAGGCCTTCCAGCAGCGATGCGTCGATCGCGTGCGAGAGTTCCAGCGGGACGGACGCACGATCGTGCTCGTCACGCACGCGCTCGACACCGTCGTCGAGGTCTGCGATCGCGCCGTGATGCTCGAGCACGGCACGCTGCACATGGACGGCCGGCCCGCCGAGGTCGTCCGTGAGCTACGTCATCGCCTGCTCAGCCGCGATCCGCATTTCATGCCGGAGGAAGGGAGCCGCGAGGTCGAGATCGCCGCCGTGAGCTTCGATTCCGGGGGTGACGGCAACGGCACCGTCTGGCCCGGCGTGGAGCTCGCGATCGCGGTCGACGTGCAGGCCAACGAGACGGTCCCGGACCTCGACGTCTCGTTCGCCGTGGTCTCCGCCGCGACGAACCACCCCGTGGTCGACGGACGCACGAGCGAGATGGGGATCGCCCTCGGTCCGATCGATGGGAAGAAGCGCGTGGTCTTCCGCGTGCCGTCGGCCGAGTGGGTCGGCGGCACGTACTTCGTCACCGTCGGTCTCTCGTCGATGGCCGGCGCCCCGTACCACGTCCAGACCCAGCGATACATGGTGCAGGTGCCCGCCGACGTGCAGGTGCCCAAACGCCTCGGGGTCGAGCCCGCCGCTACGGTAGAGGACCTGTGAACCCGAACCCGCCCGTCACCGACCCCGAGGCGCACGACGCGCACCTCGCACAACGCGTCGCAGGGCTGCCTGCGGGAAGGAAGGACCTCACGATGTTGATCGCCCTGATCCTGTTGTCGGTGGTCCTGGCGGCCGTGGCGCAGCTCACGCTCAAGCACGGCATGAACCAGGTGGCCTCCAACAGCGGCGAGCTGCATCTGAACGCGCGTTCCCTGAAGGACGTCGCCACGACCTGGGCGGTCTGGGGCGGCCTGCTCCTGTTCGGCCTCTCGGCCTTCGTCTGGCTCGCGGTCCTGTCGCGAGCGTCGCTCTCGTTCGCCTATCCGTTCGCGTCGCTCACGTACGCGCTGATCCTGCTCGCCGACCGCTTCCTGCTGCACGAGCAGATCCCGCCCCTTCGATGGGCCGGGGTGTTCTGCATCATGCTCGGCATCGTGCTGGTGGCGCAGACACCCCACCAGTGACGATCACCGTTCCCCCCGACGAAGCCGAGCTGGCGGTCGTGATCGTGAACTTCAACACGGGCGGATACCTCGAGCGATGCCTCGCATCGCTCGAACGGCATCGCGGCGACGTCGCCCTCGACGTGCTCGTGATCGACAATGCTTCGCACGACGGCTCGCACACCTCGGCGGTCGCCGCCCACCCCTGGGCCCGGCTGATCGAGAACCCCACCAACGTGTATCTCTCTCCCGCCTGGAACCAGGGGATCCGCGAGACCTCGGCGCCGCTCGTGTTGCTGCTGAACCCCGACACCGAGTGGTGGTCCGGCACGCTCGCCGACCTGGTCGAGGTCGCCGGGCGGAACCCCCGCTCCGGGATCGTCGGGCCGGTCGTGCGCAACTCCGACGGAACGATCTACGAGAGCGGGCGCCTGTTCCCCGGCATGGTCGACGCGTTCGGGCACGCGATCCTCGGATCGTTGCGACCGGGGAACAGGTTCACGCGGCGGTACCACATGGACGGGTGGGATCGCATGACCCAGCGCGAGGTCGATTGGGTGAGCGGGTGCTGCATGCTGTTCCCCCGCGAGGTGTTCGACGCCATCGGGACCTTCGACGAGGGGTTCCCCCTCTACGGCGAGGAGCTCGACATCGCCTCCCGACTGCGGGACGCGGGCTGGTCGGTCCTGTACACGCCGCGGGCCGAGGTCGTCCACGAGTCGGGGGTCTCGACGGGCCGGAGCCGGGAGATGCTGCGTATGCACTCGGACAGCGTCTACCGTTACTACCGCAAGCACCGGGCCGCCGGCTGGCGCCGGCTCACGTTGCCCGCGGCGTGGATGACGCTGCGCGTGCGCGCGGAGCTGGAGGCTCTGCGAGGAAGGATCACGACACGATGAAAGCCGTCGTGCTGGTGGGGGGAGAGGGCACGCGCATGCGACCCCTCACCCAGACCGTGCCGAAGCCGTTGCTGCCGCTGATGGACAGGCACGCGCTCGACCACGTCCTCGATCACCTGGCGCGCCACGGGGTGCACGAGGTCGTGCTGAGCTCGCCCTACCTCGAGCACGTGTTCCATCCGTTCATCGAGGCCCGACACGGCGATCCCGCGATCGCGTGGATCACCGAGACGCACGCGCTCGGCACCGGGGGCGCCATCGTGAACGCCCTCGCATCGGCCGGCGACGAGCCGTTCTTCGCGCTCAACGGCGACATCCTCACCGATCTCGATCTCACGGCCATGCGCTCGGCCCACGAGGAGCAGGGCGCCGCCGTCACGATCGCCCTGCATCACGTCGAGGACGCCCGTGCCTTCGGGCTCGTCGCCAGCGACGCGGCAGGCCGGATCGCGGAGTTCCGCGAGAAGCCCGAGGACCCGATCCCCGGCGACATCAACGCGGGCACCTACCTGCTCGACCCCCGTGTGCTGCGCGGGTGGACGCCTGGGGACACGATCTCGATCGAACGCGACATCTTCCCGGCGGTGATCGAGGCCGGAGATCCGGTGTACGGGTTCGTGTCCGAGGCCTACTGGCTCGATCTCGGCACACCCGAGAAGTACCTTCAGGCGCACTTCGACATGTTCGAGGGGAAGGTGCACGGCGTCTCGTACCCGGCGCCGTGGGTCGCCGACGGCGTCGCCGTGGACCTGCGGGCTCACCTGGGACGCTGGGTGGCCGTGGGAGCGGGTGCGGCCATCGGCCCCGAGGTCCGGATCGACGATTCCGTGCTGCACGAGGGTGTCCGCGTCGGCGCCGGCGCGGTGGTCACGGGTTCGGTGCTCGCGCGCGACGTCGTCGTCGGCGAGGGAGCGATCGTGGGATCGAGCGTGGTGGGCCAGGACGGCTCGGTGCCGGCCGGTGCACGCTTGACCGACGCCCGGGTCGACGCGGGCACGGAGGCCGCCGCCTCGTGATCCGCCGCGCCCTGGCGCTCGGGCTCGTCGCGATCGTGCTCGCCGCCGTGGGCGTCGGGGCGCCATCGGCCCTCGCGGCGGGCGAAGGCACCACGGTGCCGGGCGCGACCGACGACCCCTTCACCGGGTCACCCGCCCCGGCGCGCACCGACATCGACCGGGCCACCGGCTTCCGCTTCTTCGGTTCCGGCTTCGGCCATGGGATCGGCATGTCGCAGTGGGGAGCGAGGGGGCTGGCCACGATGGGCTGGTCGCACAAGCGCATCCTGCGGCACTTCTACCGAGGCACCCGCGTGACACGTCCGGCCGATCCGGTCGGGAAGATCCGCGTCGGGCTCACGTGGGATCGCAGGGTCGTCCACCTCGGCGCCCGGGGTGGGCCCGTGCACCTGTGGGTCGGCAGGCGAGGTGGCACGGAGGTCGGGCGCATCCCGGGGGGCCGTACGTGGACGCTTCGCGCGAACGCGAGCGGTTTCTCGGTGCGAGACCACGGCGGGAAGCTCGTGGGCGGACACGCCTGGGGCGGGCCCTCCTCGGACCTGATCGCGACGTACGGCTCCGGCGCTCGCGCGTTCGTCCGCGAGGCGAACGCGGTGAGCGGAACGGGGTACACGTACAACCGCGGCCACCTCGTTCTCGATCTGTACCGGCGTGGCGGGAAGTGGAATCAGCGGGTCGTGTTGCCGATCGCCCTCGAGCGGTACCTGTACGGCCTCGGGGAGATGCCGAGCTCGTGGCCCGTCGCGGGGCTCCGCGCACAGGCCGTCGCCGGGCGGACGTTCGCGACCCACAAGGTCAAGCGTTTCGCACCCAACCCCGCGTGTGCGTGTGACATCACCGACGGCGCGAACGACCAGGTCTACGTCGGCGCCGGCAAGGAGACCGGCCTCGACGGCAAGCGGTGGGTCAAGGCCGTCAACGACACCCGGGGACAGGTCGTGACGCACGGGGGCGACGTGATCCAGGCGTTCTTCGCCGCCTCCGACGGCGGGCATTCCGATGCGGTCGAAGACGTGTGGCACGGGGGGAACGACGCGTTCGCGATCCCGTACCTCAAGGCCGAGTGCGACCCGGGCGAGGCTGCGGGCGGGAACCCGTGGGTGGATTGGCAGAAGGCGTACACCGCGGTCGATCTCACGAACCGCCTCGCCCCGTACACGGGGGCGATCGGCCGGATCCGCGGCTTCCCGAAGGTGCGGCGGGGCGACGGCGGACGCGTCATCACCGCCACGGTTCGAGGCGCCGGGGGAACGTCGACCGTCACCGGGTCGGAGCTCCGATGGGCGCTGGGCGTCTGGGACGCGCGCATCTGGATCAACCAGGACAAGAACATCACCGGGCCGATCCGAGACCGTTACGACGCCCTGATGTGCAGGCCGGGACTCCCGGCATCGAAGGTCGCCGCCGTCGACGGCGGGTCGCGTCAGCGTTTCGACACGGGCGCGATCTTCCGCAACGCGGGAAAGGGCGTCACCGTGTGGTTGCGAGGACCCATCTATCGGGAGTACAAGGCGGTCAAGGGCCCGTCGGGCAAACTGGGCATGCCGATCGGTCAGATCGTCGACGCCGGCCCGGGGACGCGTGCGCTGTTCGCTCGCGGGCGCATCCTCGCGAAACAGGGCCTGGGCGCCCACGCGCTCTGGGGCCGGGTGCTGAAGAGCTACCTGCACCGCGGCGGCACGACGGGGGCGCTCGGCTACCCGACGAGCCGTGTTCGTGCCGACGGCAGCGGAGGGACGCTCGCCGAGTTCGAACACGGCACGATCGTCTGCCCGAAGGGCGGGAGCTGCCGGCTCACCTGAGCCGCGTGGCCTCAGCAGTCGTCGGCGGCGTTGGGCTCGGGCGCGTTCGACGTGCAGGCGAACGCCTCGGCGAAGCCACCGGCCACCGACCCGGCCTGGTCCGCCGTGATCGTGCCGGGGCAGGTCTGGAGCTGGTTCCACGCCGCCATCGCGACCGACGTGCCCTCCGGCAGCCCGTCGTAGGGGGCGGCCACCGTCATCTGGCGGTTCGCCGCGACCCCCCGCAACGCGTCGACCACGTCGGGGCTCACCGCGCCGTCGCCGTCGGCCCGGTAGTAGAGCATCACCCCCGAATGCTCGAGGAAGTGCACCGCCGCCGCCTCGCTGTCGATCGGCTGATCGTATGAGTCGGGCGACGAGGGCAGCACCTGCGCGCCGTAGTGCTGGCCCGAGGTGGCGGGCTTCTGAGCGTAGGTGATCGGCGTTCCGTCGGCGACGTGTTGCCCGGCCGGGGCGTCGCCCGCCGGTCGTTCGATCGCGGTGCATCCGGCGGCTTCGGCGGCGGCGACCGCCGCCTGCGGCACGTCGCGGGGGCTCGCCGCCTTGGTGAGCCAGTAGAAGACGCCGATCCCGACCACGCCGACGAAGCTGAACACCGCTGCCCGCCGGATGAAGGCGCTCCGTTGGGCCCGTTTGCGGGCGGCCTCCCGCGCCTTCCTGGCCTCTTCCTTCCGTTCCCGGCGGCCCGCACGCGAGTCGACCGTCTCCGGTCGCTCGGTCGCCACGGATCCCGGGCGCCGTCGCTTCTTGTTCCTGTTCGTCATCGCTACATCGGTGCTCCGGCCTCGGGAGCCTCACCGCCGTACTCGCGATCCTGCGTGGTCGGGAAGGAGTACTGGCTGGTGAAGTCGAACGCCACCGCCAGGTCCGGCGTCGCGCACGTCTGCAGGCGATGCCACCCGACGAGCGCCATCTGCGTGCCGTCGGGAAGTACGCCGCCAGCTGAGCCGTAGTCGTAGGGTGCCACGATGACCCGGTCCTGGCCCACCGGGCCGTCCTGGTCGTAGAAGGCCTTGATCTCGTCGACCTGTTCCCCCGATGCCCCCGGCGAGAGCCAGATCACCGATCCGCCGTGCTCGAGGGAGTGGATCAGCGGCCCGATGTCGGGGGTCGAGTCGTAGACGCCTGCCGGCAGCGTCGACTCGCCGACGTGGGGGCCGGAGGTCGGCGGGGTGCTCGGGTACGAGTCGAGCGGCGGTAGCTCGGGGAACCGGGCGTCGCCTCCGATGTGCGCCTGATCGGCGTAGTCGGGCGACGCTTGATCGGCTCCGTCGTAGAAGCCGGGGGTCTGCACCTCGGTGCACCCGGCCGCCTGGGCGGCCTGGCCCAGCGCGATCCGGGTCAGCCGGTGGGCCGCGGACTCGATGACGACCAGGTGGTCGCCGTCCACGAGCGCGCCGCTCGGTTCGGCCAGGTCGGTCGCCATCGTGGTGAGGGTGCCGGTGCGGGGGT
>Ga0210115_1000016_pt1 | contig 36532 bp, 38 predicted proteins | sample MayberryNW_TuleB_2_FD_185526 | JGI IMG/M metagenome (GOLD analysis project Ga0210115, IMG submission 185526) | Wetland microbial communities from San Francisco Bay, California, USA, that impact long-term carbon sequestration - MayberryNW_TuleB_D2... | ecosystem: Environmental > Aquatic > Marine... | reverse complement strand
GAGCCGCTCGAAGGGACGGTCGCCGGAGCGGGTCGAGAGCATCGTGCCGGTGTAGGTGAGCGGTTCCAGCGCCCCGAGCAACAGCGCCCGTTGGCCGTAAAGCAGTCCGACTGAACGCTCCCCATGCACCCGCCGCGCCATCGAGCTCCCCGGCGGGAAGTAATGCTCCGTGGCGTTTCGCTCAGTCTTCACCGAGCGGTGATTCTACTCCGGGCGCGGCGGCTCGGAGCTGAGTACGACCGCAGCCTCCGGCGCGCCTGCCCCGGGTTCGCGAGCGTCGAGCTCGTGCGCGGCGAAGATCTCGTCGAGTTCCTCGCGGGTCAGGGTCTCGCGCTCGAGCGCCGCCGCGGCGAGATCGTCGAGGCAGTTGCGGTTATGCGCCAGCAGCGCCCGCGCTCGTCGGTAGGCCTCGCGGGCCAGGGTCATCGCCGCCACATCGACGTCGCGCCGGGTGCGGTCCGAGAGGGCGTAGTCACCGGTCGGCAGCGCGATCGGCGGTGCCCCGTCGGCGTCGAGCGCGACCCCCATGCCGAACTCGGCGACCATCTGGCGGCAGACCAGGTGTACGCGGGAGAGGTCGTCGACGGCACCCGAGTAGGAGGCCTGCATCACCTCCTCCTCGGCGGCGCGCCCGCCGAGCAGCGTGACCAGCTCGTCGAGCAGCTCCTCGCGCGACTTCAGGTAGGTGTCCTCCTGCGGCGAGTGGCCGACGAAGCCGAGCGCCGGGCCGCGCGGCACGATGCTGAGGATCTCAGGCGGGTCGAGCCCGAGCAGCCGCCGGCAGAGCGCGTGGCCGGCCTCGTGGTAGGCGACGATCCGCCGCTCCTTCGGGCTCAGCCGTCGCGCCTGCTGCGAGCCGACCGATTGCCGCAGCAGCGCCTCGTCGAGGTCCTCGCGCGCCATCGCCTTGCGCTCGGCACGGCCGGCGATGATCGCCGCCTCGTTGAGCGCGTTGGCGAGCTGGGCACCGGTCATCCCCGTCGTCTTGCGCGCCACGTCGGTGAGGTCGAGGTCCTCGCTGAGCGGCTTGCCCTTGGCGTGGGCGCGCAGGATCGCCTCGCGACCGTCGCGGTCGGGTGGGGCGACCAGCACCTGACGGTCGAACCGCCCCGGCCGCAGCAGTGCTTTGTCGAGCTTGTCGACGTAGTTGGAGGCGGCGATCACGATCACCGTCCCCGGGTCCTTCTCGAACCCATCGAGCTCGACCAGCAACTGGTTCAACGCCTGCTCGCGCTCGCTCGAGCCGCCATCTCCCCCGCCGCCGCTGCGCGCCCCCCCGACCGCGTCCAGCTCGTCGATGAAGATGACGGCTCGCCCTGACTTGCGCGCCTCCTTGAACAGGCGCCGGATGCGGGCAGCACCCCTCCCCACGAACATCTCTACGAAGCTCGAGCCCGAAGCCGAGAAGAAGTCGACGCCGGCTTGGGCGGCAACCGCCCGCGCCAGCATCGTCTTGCCGGTTCCCGGCGGGCCGAATAACAGCACCCCGCGTGGCGGCTGTGCGCCCAGCGCGGCGAAGCGGTCGGGGTCGCGCAGCCACTCGGCGACGTCGATCAGCTCCTCCTTGGCGGCGTCGACCCCCTGCACCTCCTCCCACAGCACGGGCTTGGTCTTGCTTGCCTTCACCGTCTCCGGCTTGGTCGCGCCGAGCGTGCCGCGCAGCAGCGTCACGAAGACGATCAGCAGGCAGAACATGAAGACGACCCCGAAGACGGGGTACCAGTCGAAGAAGAAGTTTTTGACGTCGGTCACGAATCAGCAGTGTCAAGCCAAGCGGGCGCTTCTCCTATCGCACATACGTCCGCGAGGCTTGTTTCTTGCATCAAAGCTCTCGCCGGCTGATCACGCCGCTCTGCAGCGCCCGCTCGACCAGGGCGGCGCGCTTGCGGTTCTGCGGCAGGTCCTCGACCGCGAGCTTCTCGAACAGGGCGCGCATGTGCGTCTTGACCGCGTCGACGCTGAGCTGCAGCTCAGCGGCGATCGCCTGGTTGGTCGCCGGCGTCGCGTAGGGCGACTCGTCCTTGAACGGGCGGCAGAGGGCGAGCAGGACGCGGCGCTGGGCGGGGGAGACCGTCGCGGCGCTCGGGACCTCGCTGGCGGCGACGGTCGCTTCCGGGGCGCCCTCGCCGGGGCGGCGGAAAAGGACGGTGGTGCGGCCGAAGCGCAGCGTGTCACCGTCGCGCAGCCGTCGCCGCCCGTCGACCCGCTGCTCGCCGACGAAGGAGCCGTTGCGCGAAAGGCCGTCGTCGAGCAGCGTGCACTCGTCGCGCACGACCTCAATCTGGGCGTGTAGGGCGGAGACCTCCTCGTCCCAATCGAGCCGCAGGTCAGCCGATTCTCCTCGTCCGACCCAGAGCGTCGCCGCGCCCTCGGCGACGATCACGATCCGCTGCTCGCCAGCGCCGTCGCGGTAGACGAGGAACGGCCGCCCGCCGCGTTCAGCCTCGATCTGCGCCTTCAGCTCAGGCGCACTGGTCTGCCTCTCCATGGCCTGATCCTAGGACGTGCCGCGAGTTGACGGACAACATGGGTACTCAACTCGCGGCACGTCCTCGGAAGGGGTGAAGAGGTCCACCCCTTGGGGGTCTGGGCGTGGGGGCGATTGCGGGCGAAGCTGGGTGCAGACACGAAGCAGACCGCTTCAAGCCATAGACACAAAGGAGATTCCAATGACCCGCACCAGCACCGCCCGCAAGCTCTCCCGCCGCGCCGGCCTTGTTGCCGCCGTCGCCAGCCTCGCCCTGATGGTCGCTCCGGCGACCGGCCTGGCCAAGGCGCCGGTTAAGTTCGGCGCCAAGCTCAACCCGACCGTCCAGCCCTCCAATTCGCTACCCGCCCACCCCTGCACCCAAGACGCTTCCGGAAAAGCCTGCACGATGGTCCTCAACGACGCCTACGGCCGTCCCGGCGTCGAGCGAGCGCCGCGGACGGGCACGATCAAGCGGATCCGCTTGATCGCCGGCGGCCCCGGCAGCTTCCGGCTGCAGATCGCGCAGGTGAAGCGGGCGACCAGCGAGGCGAAGCTGGTCCGCAACGGCCCCAAGGTCACCTACACGGGCCAAAGCGAAGCCAACTTCGAATCCGACGACTACAGGGTCGAGACGTTCAAGCTGAACGTCAAGGTCCACAAGGGCCAGCAGCTGGCGCTGCGCGGCAACTACACCTCGATGCTGCGCTGCTCGTCCGGCGGCGACAACACGCTGGTCTACCAGCCGCCGCTGCGCCCCTTCGGCCCCTTCCAGCCGACCACCGACACCGACGGCTGCTGGATCCTGATGGAAGCCGTAATCCGCTAAAGCGGACCGACGTGCCGGTGCTCCGGTGTCCATATGGACACCGGAGCACCGGCACGTCCACTGGGCGTCAGGCGCGGACGACCTGTGAGCCGCCGACGATCGCCTCGAGACCGTCGTCGCCGAAGACGATCCAGGCCTTGTTGCCGCCGTCGTAGTCTGGGGCCCACAGCTTCAGCGTCGCCGGCCGGTCCCAGACGGTGACCTGCTCCTCGCCGGTCTGCGCGAGGCCGCGCCAGATCTGCACGAAGGGGTTGCTCTCCCACTCGGCGCCGATCGTCGTCGGCTCGCGGTGGCCCGGGTGCACGCGGGTCTCCGGCGGCAGCTCCATCAGCTTCATCACCGATGACTGCAGGTCGGCGAAGCCGCTCCCGCCCGGCGCCATCGTTCCGCCCACGGTGCCCTTGAACAGCACATCGGCGGTGAACAGGTCGGTGCCGTTGACGAGGAAGGCGAGGTGGCCGCTGGCGTGGCCGGGCGTCGAGATCGCCTCGATCTCGAGCCCACCGGCGTTCAGCCTCTCGCCGTCGGTGAGCTCGACGGCTACCTCGTCGTCGAGCTCGGCGGCGGCCTCGGGATGGGCGACCAGCGGCGGGTTGCCGAGCTGCGCTCGTGCCTCGGCAAGGCCCGCTACGTGGTCGAGGTGCGGGTGGGTGACGAGCACGTGGGTGATCTCGATCCCGTCGCGCTCGGCCCGCTCGAGCAGCGGGCCGAGATCGTCGTTGCCGTCGATCAGCACCCCCTTGCCGCCGCCCTCGTCGGCGACGAGGTAGGCGTTCGACAGCCACATCGGGTTCTCGGTCCGCTCGATTATCAACTCTGCTCCTCCCGTCGGGGTCTTTTCCGTCCTAACCGTAAGGCCTATAGATCATCCGCTTACCGAGTAGCTGGCTGACCGTCGCGAAGCGGTAGCCGCGAGCGCGCAGGGTGTCGATGATCTTCGGCAGGGCTGCGAGCGTGCCGCTGCGGTTGCCGCCGCCGTCGTGCATGAGGATGATCGAGCCGGGCTGCGTGGCGGAGACGATGCGGCTGTAGACGGCGCCGCTGCCGGGACTGGTCCAGTCGGCGGGGTCGACGTCCCAGATCACGGTCTTCAGTCCGGCCTCGCCCGCAGCGGCGATCACGGCGGAGTCGACGGCACCGCCCGGGGGGCGAAAGAGGCACGGCTCGAAGTGGGTCGCGGCGCGGATCAATGCGTTGGTGGCAGCGAGATCCCAGTAGCCGGGGTAAGAGCTGTGGTGAGTGGTGTGATTGCCGATCTCGCTGCCTTCGCGCAGGATGCGGCGCATGGTCCCGGCCCGGCCGCCGACCTCCTGGCCGATCTCGAAGAAGGTGCCGTGGACGTGTTTCCTGTGCAGCACGTCGAGGAAGCCCTCGGTGTAGGAGCTGGGGCCGTCGTCAAAGGTGAGGGCGACGACGCTGCGGTCGCGGGGACCGTTACGGACCTCGCCGGTGCTGCCGCCGGTGCAGCCGACTGGGCGCGCCGGTCGCAGGCGAAAGGGCCGCGCCCCGTCGCGGGGAAAGACCTCCTCGCAACCCGGTGCCCCGCAACCCCGCCGGTTCTCCAGCACTCGCCAGCGGTAGCGGTGCGGCGCCAAGCCCGCCGCTGCGGGTTCGATCGCAAGCACCAACTTGTGAGCGTTCGGCCGCTTCACCCGCGCCGCCGCCGTTGCCTTGCGCGCGACGTCGCCAGCGGCGTTGAGCAGCTCGAGCCCGGCGCGACGATAGGGCCTGCGGGTGCCGCCGAGGCAGAGTCGCCGTTCGCCGCGACGTCCGGCTTGGCGCAGGCCGAAGCAGAGATAGCGTGCACCGGCTCCCGGCAACGGCAGCCGATCGAACTTGGGGAGCGGCAGTGGTGAGGCGGTGCGCGCGGTGAGGATCAGGCTGCGCCCGGCTTGCGAAAGGCTTGCCCTGAGCAGGTCGGCCGGCGGGTTGCCGCCTGCGCCTGCGCTTGCGATCGCCGCTGCCAGCAGGGCAACGGCAAGGATGACCGTGCAGAGGATCTTGCGACTTCGAGAGATCGGGGCTCCCCGGGGACGGATTGGGGTCGAGGACCCCATACTAGCCCGGTGTCAGACACTCGCATCCGTCCTCGGTACGCCAGTGGACGATGGCTTTTCCCAACGCAGCGCCAGGCGAGCTACCGTGTTGGACGTTGACGTGAGGTCCAGCAGCACTCTGGTGCCAGGGCTCCGCCTGGTGCTCCTGGCGGTCTTGTTCCTGATGGCGCTGACGGCTGACACGCGCACCGCATTTGCCGCCCCCGGTGGTGCGGGACTGGATGTTCCGCCACCTCCCGCCGCCGCGAGCAGTCCCTTCGATCGTGAGGGCATGTGGATCTGGTACGTCGAGCGCTCCGACGGCGGCGAGGTTGGCCGCATCCTCGCCCGTGTCCGGCGCGCGGGCATCGGCACGCTCTACATCAAGGCAGGCGACGCGGGCCATGCTTGGTCGCAGTTCAACCGCGATCTGGTCGGTGCCCTGCAACGCGGCGGACTCGACGTTTGCGCCTGGCAGTTCGTCTACGGCGACAGCCCCGTGGCGGAGGCCAGGGTAGGCGCCGCTGCCGTCCGTCGTGGCGCCGACTGCCTCGCGATCGACGCGGAGGGTTCTTACGAGGGCAAGTACGCGGCCGCCGACCGCTACGTCCGTGTCCTCCGCGGCCGCATCGGCGCCGCCTTCCCAGTCTCGCTTGCCGGCTTCCCCTACGTCGACTACCACCCGTCCTTTCCCTATTCGGTCTTCCTCGGCCCAGGCGGAGCGACGGTCAACCAGCCGCAGATGTACTGGCGGGCGATAGGCACCTCGGTTCGCGCCGTCTACGAGCACACCTATCTCTTCAACCGCATCTGGAAGCGGCCGCTTTATCCCCTCGGTCAGACCTACGGCGGCACCGGCCGCAAGGGCATCCTTCGCTTCCGACGTTTTGCCAAGAGCTACGGCGGTCTGGCCCCGAGCTGGTGGGACTGGCAGGAGACGAGTCGCGCCGGCTGGCGCGCCCTGGGGGCGAGGATCGCCGGCCCGGTCTTCGGCTACCGCCCGGTCGCCGGTCACCCACTGCTGAGGCGTGGTAGTCGTGGTGATCTCGTCGTCTGGGCGCAGGAGCACCTGCAGGCCGCCGTGAGCCAGGACCTGCCGGTCACCGGAATCTTTGGCAAACGGACATCGACAGCGGTGCGTGAATTCCAAGACGGCGAGGGCCTGCCCGTCAGCGGGACGGTCGGCACCGCAACCTGGGGTCCGTTGCTCGACTTCGATCCGGTACGTCCGCTCTGGGCGGGTCGCCGGGCGAAGCGGGGGGGCGGCGCGACGGCGAGCCGCGCATTGCCGCCGCGCCGCCCGCTCTCTGCCTCGCTGCCGGCGACGGCCTACGAGATCGATCCGGGGCCCGCGCCTTGAGCAAGCGCCCGGCGGGGGCGCTTGCGGGCATAGCCATGATCCTCATCCTCGCCGCCCCGGCGGCGGGGGCGGTTCGCCGCGACACGGTGATCGAGGCGCCCAGCGTCGGCTCGGCGCGCATCTCCGCCAGCGCTCCCACCAGCAGCTACCCGATTGGCGCTGGCAGCGACGAAACGGTGGCGATCGGCGTGACGTCTGCCTGCCAAGCGACCTGTATCGCTGCCGATCCACAATCAATCGCCAACTTCCTCGGCACGCTGGTTCACGGCTCCGAGATGGAGCTGCTCACCGTTCAGCTCGAGACTCCCTCACAGCTCGAATTCGATTGCGGCTACGGGGCTCAAGCTTGCTACTACGGCGCTGGGAGCAAGATCATCCTCAGCGGTGATGACGCGCCCGCAGCCGACGGGGCGAGCCGCGAGTTCGTCCTTGCCCACGAGTATGGACATCACCTGGCCCGCCACCGCGAAAGCCCACCGCCATTCCCGACGGCGATCGAGTGGGGCACGCCGCGCTGGTCGAGCTACGAGAACGTTTGTCGGCGCTCGCGGGCAGGGTCGCTCTTCCCGGGCAACGAGGGCGCGCACTACTTCCGCGATCCGGGTGAGGCTTTCGCCGAGAGCTTTGCCCGTTTGCGATTCCCCGAAAGCGGGATACCCTGGCGCTGGGTACGCAGCCTAAAACCCGACGCGACAGCGCTGGAGGCGATCCGTAAAGACACTCTCGACCCCTGGCGCGGGCGCACCGTCCTCGAGCTGCGCGGCCGCGTTCCGCCGCGGCAGCGGGGCTCCACTGTGCGGACCCTCCGGACCCCCTTGGATGGCGCCGTCAGCCTCCGTCCCGCCGGCCGCTTGCGCTACCAGCTGCGGTTGCTTAACCCCGCCGGTCGTGTGCTGCGCAGCTCTGGTCACGGCGTCAGCCCGGCTCGCCGGCTCAGTTACACCGTCTGCGGACAGACCAGCCTGCGCATCGCGATCCGCTCATCGCGCCGCCGCGGCGGAGGCTTCAAGCTCCAAATCAAGCGACCCTGAGATAATCCCCCAAGGCGATCCCCTCGCCGATCCCTGGGGGCGTAGCTCAGTTGGTTAGAGCGCCGGCCTGTCACGCCGGAGGTCGCGGGTTCGAGTCCCGTCGCTCCCGTTCGTTGAAGTGCCTGCATCTGAGGGGGCTTTAGGATCGTCCGGCGAAGCTGCCTCCTCCCCTCGCCGGAGTCCAAATCCACGTTTCTGCCCATTTCTGCCCAATCGATTTGCGACTGACCTCGACCGCTTGGCCTTGAGCGGCATCTGCTGGATGATCGGCAATCAGGCGCGGCCATGGCGATAGTTCTCCACCCCCGCCTCAAGCTTGAAGAGCACGTCGTCAATGAGACCCGGCAGGTTGGCGTCCGCCATAACCCCGACGCCACGCGGATCGCTCTTCTCGGCGGTCAGAACGGAAATCGCGTGAGCAAGTTCCTCCACGGACATCTTCGGTGCTATTTCCCGGAGAGCGACGAGTGCGTGGAACATCTCGAAGGCAGTGGCTGAGTCCGAAACCAAGTTCAACACACCATCCACGGCCTTGTTACTCGGTGCCTCCTGCAGCATTGCCAGAGCGACGATACGCTGACCCTCTTTCTCTGAGTGCAGCAGGGGAATGGCGAGGCGTCTTGCGGTATCCCTGTTTGCACCAGCGCGTACTCGTGCCTCGTTCACCACACGAGTCATTCGCGTAGTACGAGCACTGCCAGGGGGCATCGTGGAACGAATCGCTTCGTATTCGTCGGCGATGCGCGAAATCGAGTGCTCGGTAACGGCATCAGATCCGCTTAGGTACTCCGATGCCATCTCGTCAATCTGTCGCTGAACTTGCTCCATAGCTCGATCTATCTCGGGAGCGCGACGTCCGGCTTCCTCAGCGCCCGTCCGGATTTCCGTTAAGTCCTCGATTAGATTCTCGGGCGATCCGAGCAGACCACCCGAAGAGGCTTCGACGCCTGCCGCCTTCACTTTTCCACCCGTCAACGAAAGAAGACGGAGAAGCGCGGGTAGCCAAACAAGGGCGACAATTCCGATAGTGGCCGCATCGACATTTACGTCAACTCCCCATCCCCCTGACGCTGGGTGTTCCACCGTAATACTCGATAAGACCGCCAAGACCGCCACGGTCAATACCCAGGGTTTTGGCAACTTCAAGATCGCTCCAAGCATGTCTTCCATGTCGGTTGAGGATCGACTTGGACGATTTGCTGAGACATTCGCGGGGTCCGACATCACCCGAACTCTACGGGGCCGCCTTTTCGTCGCGCACGCGGGTCCACTATCGCGGCATTCGACCTATGCGTGGCCGTCCTGCCAATCGGAATCGCCAAGCAGGCCGCCGAGCCGGGTCCGAGGGCGCATCCCACTCACATCGGTGTAGATGCGCAGGGTCATGCGCGGATCGCGGTGTCCCATCTGCGCGGCAGTGATCGCTGGGTGCTCGCCAAGCTCAGCGCGAAGCGCCGCGTAAGTCCGGCGCAGCGCGTGGAACGTGATCCCGTCCGGGAGCGGTGGGCGGTCTTCGGCGGCGAGCTGTTCGTTTGCCATCTCGATGGCCCTGTAGAGAATGCGGGTGCGGACGCTGTTGCGCTCGCGGGGCTTGTCGCGGATACGGCCTGCGAATACGAAGTCGTCCGGCTCGGTCCACTCGGCGGCGAGCTTGTGCTCGCGGAGGAGCTGCGCAAGCTCGGGGTCGAGGACGACCTGCCGGACGCCCGCAGTGGTCTTGGACGCGGCGACATTGAGAATGCCCTGGTGTAGGTCGAGGTCACGCCAGCGCAGATGCGTCAGCTCCGAGACGCGCAGCCCTCCGGCCATGATCGCGGTCGCGATCAGCGTCCGGTGCTCTCCGGCCGCTTGCAGGAGCACCTGAACCTGCTCCCCCGTCAGTCGCGTCCGCTTCGGCTCGGCCTCCTTCAACTTCTCCACCTTCGTCTTGACGGGGTTGTGCTCGATCAGCTCGTAGCGAACCGCCGCGTCGAGAATCTGGCCGAGTCGCGTCAACGTCTTGTTGATCGTCCGGTTCGACAGCGGGCGCTCGACCAAGCCCTCCTCGCGCTCGCGCACCTTTGCCGCCTTGTAGCGGTCCACTTCCTGCGCCGTGATCTCCGAGAGCCGGTGGGCCTTGAAGAACGGCAGCAGGTGATGGCTCAGCGCCAGTTCGTAGTCCTCGGCGGTGCGTGCGGCGAACTCGTGGCGGCGGGACTCAAGCCACTCGGAAGCGAACTCGTGAAAGGTCGGCTCCGGCGGCGGTTCCCGGCGGTCGCGCCGTTCCTCGGGCTTCCAGATTCCCCGCCGCACATCGGCGAGGACGTTCGCCAGCTCCTCCGCCGCCTTTCCCCGCGTCCAGCCTTCGGCCGCTGTGCCGAGCGTCAGGTAGCGCCGCTTGCCGTAGGCGCGGAAGCGCAGCGCGAAGCTCCGCCCATTCGCCCCATCGACCTCGACCACCTGTCCAGTCGCCTTGCGTCCCACTGTCGCCTACCTAAGCCGTCTGGGGAGGGTCTTTCTCCCCCGGTCCTCGAACCGGCAGCAGCCGAACCTCGCCCCCTCCGCGACGCGGAGGCTGACCCGCCCGCTTACCTGAGCGGGCGGGCGGGTCAGCCGCCGGTTTCCCGTCAACTTTTCGCAGCACGCGAGCGGCGATCTCCGGGTCGAACCGAAGCCGTGGTTTGGTCCCGCCGCCGAGCTTGACTGCCCCCAGCTCGATGGCGTGGGTGTAGACCCAAGAGCGCTCGATCCCGAACCGCCGCGCCAGCTCTGCCGCGTCGACCAGCTCGCGTTTTCGCAGCCCGCGTTGCTCCAACAACTCGACCACGCGACGGGCGATTGCCTCGATGGTTTCGGGGTCGAGCTTGATTCGTTTCGATGCCATTTGCTTCCACTGTCCGCCGGAGGCCGCAAATGCCCCGCCGAGTTGAGAAAATCGAACACCTGTTCGGGTTCATAATGTGTCGGCTGTCGGGGTTGGCGCTGGCAGAACGGCCAGGACAGACGAGGCAGGCGCTTCGCGTTTGGGCAGAAGCTCGGTGACGGATTCGGAGCAGGGCAAGGCATGGTCGTGCTCAGGGGCTGCGTGGCTTTCTTCTTCGGTAGTTCTTGGGTGGGGAGATTCCGGCGGGCCGGAGCACCCCGCCGGGGTCCCTGCGAACGCCCCGGCCCGCCGAAATCTCCCCACCTGCGCGCCGGAGCTAAGCGCCGCCTTCGCAGATGATCTTGAGGAAGCGCAGTGCCGCCGGAGAGGGCACCGCGAGGCCACTCGGGCAATGCAGCAAGCCGACGCCATTCAGGTCGCGCACGGCGCGCTCAACGGCGTCCCCCTCCGCGAACTCGTCCGACCCGTAGGTGATCTCGCGAACGAGATCGGGAATCGTCAGCAGCGTTGGGTGCCGGTGGAGGACGTGGATCAGAACGACGCCCTGGTCGCGTAGGTCTTGGACGGCGGTGGGCGGGACATTCTCATCGCCCGCCCCTTTAGGCTGGTCGTGCATGGGAAAGACTCCTTTCCTGTGCCACGCCGCCCGGGCTGCCACAAACAGTCGCGGGCGGCATTTCTTGTCTCGGATTCGCGAGCCTACCATAGATCGCGTACAAAATTTTAGAAATATGTACGTAGAACCTCAAGCCGTCCCGCGATTCTGAGAACGTGCCGACCGATGCGCAGCTCAGAGAGATCCCAGCCAGCCCTCGGTGAGGCGGTCCGCGAGCTGCGCCGAAAGCGGGGCGCGACTCAGGAAGCCCTGGCCCGCGACGCCGAACTCACGACGGCCACCCTTTCCCTGATCGAGCGGGGCGAGGCGAATCCGACGTGGGACACGCTGAAGAAGGTCTCCGCAGCGCTCGACGTCAAGATCAGCGACCTGGCGCGACTGTCCGAAAAGTTCGAGAGCTAGGCTGGATGCCTATCCGCGTCGCTGCTCGCGCCGGATCTCTCGCTCCATCTCATCGAGCCGAAGCGAGAGCATCCCGAGGATCGCGGCCGACGTATCGGCTGGTCGAACGTAGAGTTGCCCGCCGCGCGGGCCTTGTCCGGTATCTCCGATGTCCCAGAGCAGGTCGCCGGATTCGGTCGCCTGAACGGTGATTCGTAGATCGAGCATCAGGCCGTCCGACCTGGGCTTTGGCTGAAACGGCAGAACTGCCTTGAGCTTGGAAAGGTCGAGAGCCACGAATGCACTCTACTTTCCGCGCATGCGTTCGGATTCTTGCTCTATGTAGCGATCCCAGCCGATCGCGGTGTGTTCCAATCGCTGCTCGATCAGCTCCATGCGTTCGTCAAGCCGCCGATAGCGGTCGAACAAGTGACTGAGGTCGCGCGCACTCGAGAGGCGGTCTGCGAGTCGGCGGAGCTTGCCTATTTCACGTAGGTCGAACTTGCCTTTGAATTCCTTCGCCAATTCGGCGACCCGTGCATTTCGGGCTTCGAGCAGTTCAGAGTGGCGGTCAAAGCTCCTGGGCTCCTCATCCTTCATGCTTCTGATCCCCTCTTGCCAGTCATCCGCTAGTTCCCGGTCGAGACGGACAATGTCGGGATCAATCCCGGCCGTATCCCAGAACTCTCCCCACCTCAGAGAGAAGAGCAGACGATCAGTGGGCATTCCCTGTTCGAGCAGGTCGGTAACCATCGCGTCCGCCCAAGCGGTCCGAGCGGTTAGGTCGTCCTTCAAAGCTTCACGCGCTTCCTCAAGGGTGACTTCTAGATCGTCGGTGAGATGATGAGTGATTTGGCTTGCAGCCGTTGAGGGCCAGAAGCTTGGCCCTCCCGGGCGGTCGTTGTTCTCTGGCTCGTATCCGTACCCGGCCAGTTGACGGGTGGCGGCGGTAGGGGAGCTTCCGACATTGGTCGGCTGATGCCGAACGAATGCCCGGCCAACGGCGCAGAGATACGCCCTGGTGAGGAGGGGCAGCGCTGCCGGATTGTGATGGTCGGCGTGGTAGACGCGGTTGCGATAGGCGTGTGCGGTGCGGAATATTGCGTCGTCGCGCTCGTCCAGTAGCGGCGAGAGCATGTAGCTGGCCATGCCTTCGCCTCCGCCTTGTCGTGCCAGCTTTACGCGAGCGCCGAAGTCGCCCTTGAGTTCTCGTAGTTCGCGCGCATCAAGTCGAGGGACATCAAGGCTGTGTCCTTCGCCCGCGAGTCGCACGACTCGGGTCTTATGGCGGTGCAGCATGACCTCGGCGAGATTGTCGGCTGCTACTAGCGCCATTCGCAGCTTTGAAAGCGCGCCAGATGCCGCGAGCTGGCCCGCCTCGTGTAGCTGCTCGACGAAGATTAGGAATTGGGCCTCGTCTTCTCGCCCGTATCGGCTGTTCAGGGTGTCCCAGGGGTGGACCTCCATGGTCCGGCCGATGGTAAAGGCGAGGGGCGGTGGCTCAGCTGCGCGGTGCGCCCGGGGCTGGCAGAACTTCGAGGATATTCGCCGGCAAGCGAGTGCTGGCGGCCCAGACCTCGATGGCGACGAGCTGACGGGTGGCCCGGTCGTAGTCGCGTAGGCCATCCGGGACGCGCTCGCTGACGACATCGTCGGATTCGCCAGTTGGGAACCAGGCGATGTCCGAGTCCCGGTCGTAGCAGGAGAGCGTCGTCAACGTTCTTGGAGCAGCTTGACTTTGAAGCCCGACCCGGCGGTCTTGGCGGCTCGCTGGTCGCCGGTCACGACGAGATCGACTTCGGGGTGCAGATCGGCTGTGGCGAGGATCAGGGCATCCGGCATCCGTAGGGACTTTCGCCTGGAGCGGAGGTCGGCGGCCTTGTCGGCCACCTTGGCATCGACGGGCAGAATCTCGGAGATGAGGTCGGTGAAGAAGCCTCGGACTCGCTTCTCGTCGTGACGGCCGAGTCGCGCTCCGGTCAGCACCTCGCCGTAGGTGACGGCCGATGCGAAGAGCCGATTCTTGCTGAGGAGGTCACGGATCGTTTCGTCGGCGTCGTCGTGGAGGGCGTCGGCGCGATCGAGAAACGCAACGACGGCATCTGAGTCGAGGACTACCGCCACTCGTCGCGCAGTCCGTCTACGCGCTCGCGCAGATCGCCGCCGGTGTCGAGGCAACCGGAATAGCGGTCGATCAGCTCGCCGACGCGCGTCAGGACGACGCGACCGGCTCCCTCGGCTTCCACCCGCAGGGTGTCCCCAGGCTCGAAGCCCGCCTTGCGGAATGGGGCGGCGGGTATCGTCACTTGGTGCTTGCTGGAAACCCTCGTTTGGTCCTTTACCTTCTCAACCATAGGTAAAGACTACTTGATTCCCGGTCAGTCCGTGCGAACAGGGTCGCTTCGCTCCGACGGGCGCGGATCTGGGAGAATTCCCTCGTCGTCGGGCGGCAGCATGTGGGGGCCGTACTCAGCAAGGAAGTCGCGCCACTCCTGCTCGGTTGCCTCCCTGGCTCCCGAGCGGGCCAGGATTGCTCGCCAAGAGGTGCGCGGCGTCTCTGTCTCGGATGCCATACGGGAATGATTGCAGACAAAGTGCCCCTGCCTTGATTTGCGCCAGTGGCTAGCCACCGCAGGGTGTCGTCTGCGGCGATACGCTTCTCTCGATGGCGATCCGCCTATGGCCCGACCTTCCCGACAGACACCGCTGGGCGGTCGAGCTGATGGAGGAACTATTGGAACGGACGACGCAACGGCCCGAGGCGCTTGACGCACGGGCCGGGGAGCTCCGCGCCCAGGCCGCCCGCACCGACATCGACGGCTGTCGGGATGCTTACCTCGCGCTGGCCGACCACTACGAGCTGGCCGCGGCTGCGCGCCGCGACTCAGCGTAGCCGCTCCTCGCCCCGCTCTTTTTGGGCAGTTTCTGCCCAAACCGCCCAGAATCGACCACAAATCGCGGCTATTTCTCGGCTCGGCGCTGCGGGCGATCAGCCGCTCTCATTCCGCATCAAACAGCCGAATCTGGCTGTCTGAGCAGTCATCTGGGTCGCTCCTGTCACGCCGGAGGTCGCGGGTTCGAGTCCCGTCGCTCCCGTCAAGTCCCTGCAAATTGGCAGGTTTCTGCTGAGGGAATCCCACACTTGTCACCGGTCTCGCGGTCGACAGCAGACAGTCAAACCGTGCAGGAGGTCATTGGGCGTGGTCGGCCATTCCTCCTCGCTGAGGGGGGCGAACTTTCGTCGCCCGGCCCTTATCTGTTTGCCGTCTCAGCTCACAGGCTCTGGAGGGATCGCGATCAAGAACAGACCAGCATCCGTGGGCCAACTGGCCCTGCCGTTGTCCGTCCCTGCCACTACATTCAGGCGGGTGACCATGACCATGTCGGCACCTTCTGCGTCGCGTCGGCAAAAGGAGCTAGGCGCCTTCTATACCCCGCCCGAGATGGCGCGTGTCCTGACCGATTGGGCTCTCCGCGACTCGTCCGACATCACGCTCGATCCAAGCTTCGGCGGGCTGGTCTTCTTGGAGGCCGCGCGTGATCGACTGGAGCATCTGGGTGCGGGCGGCGTCGAGATCGCGAATCAGCTCTACGGGATAGATATCGACGAAGACGCCCATCGGTTGGCGCGTGAGTGCGATTGGCTTGGTCTCGACCCGAGCAACTTCGTCGATCGAGACTTCTTCTCCGTTGAACCGGCGGAGTTGCCGCCGATCGACGCGCTGATCGGCAATCCGCCATACATTCGCTACCAGGACTTCAACGGCTCCGCGGCTCTGGCCCGCCAAGTCGCCTTGCGAGCCGGCGTAAGACTGACCCGCCTCGCATCCTCCTGGGCGCCGTTTGTCGTCCATGCAACGTCGTTTGTCGCCCCCGGCGGGCGATTCGCACAGGTTCTGCCGGGCGAGCTGATGCACGCGCAGTACGCGCAGGAGGTGGTGAAGTTTCTGCGGCGCGAATACAAGCGGGTTTTCGTGGCTGTCTTCGACGAGCGGGTCTTTCCCGGGGCCCTCGAGGATGTCGTCTTGCTTTTCGCCGAGGGACGCGGGGCGCCGGGCGAGGCTGACGTTTGCGTAATCCGATGCACGACGCTCGACGACGTCGAGGATCGACTCGACGTGGCGGGCAGGAGCCCTGGCGTGCAACTGGAGAGCGGGCAAGGGCGGCTCCTCAGCCAACTTCTACCCGCCGACGCTCAACTCCTGTACGAGCGGCTCTCGACCGACTCCGGGGTGCAGCGGCTTGGCGCGATTGCTTCGGTTGACATCGGAATCGTCACCGGAGCCAACGAGTTCTTCGTCCTCACGGAGGCCGATGCCGGTGAGTTGCATTCGGATCTGGTGATGCCCGCTGTCTCCAAGGCCGTCCAAGTGCCCGGCGCGAGGCTCTCCAAGCGAGATCATCGCGAGCTTCTGAAGGACGGACAAAGAGGACTGATGCTCGTCGCCGACACGACCGCCTCGAGCAGGGCGCTCCGGAGCATTCGAGCTCATGTCGCGCGTGGGGAGGCAATGGGTCTCGATGAGCGCTACAAATGCCGGATCCGCGAGCCCTGGTGGGCGCTCCCGGTCCCTAGGCAGGGGGCGGCCGACCTGCTGCTGACCTACTGCTCCAACGAGCATCCGCGACTCGCGCTGAACGAAGCGAAGGTGCTCAGCACGAACACGATCCACGGGGTCCGAATCTCGAATGACGTGGACGGAGCAGCCTTGGCTGCGGGCTTCTACAACAGCCTGACTCTTCTCTCGGCGGAGCTGGAGGGACGAAGCTATGGCGGAGGCGTTCTCAAGCTGGAGCCAACCGAAGCAGAGAGACTGCTGCTGCCACCGCTGTCGCCGGAGCTCAGCGCCCTGCTTCCCGCAGTCGATCGAGCCATCCGCGCACGCGACGTCGAAGCCGCTGCCGACCTGATCGACCCGGTGGTTCTAGGTTCACTCGGCCTAAGCACCGATGAAATCATCGTGCTGCGAGCTGCAAGAAGGCAACTTCAGATACGGCGCAAGAATCGGGGACGGCCACCCTCCGGATAGGCCGCTATAGGCTCTTCTCCCAGAGCGCACGAGCCTCTTGATGCTCTGAGACCGGGGACCGAGAGAACAGGCCGCTCAGCATTTCGCCGAAGAACTTGTTTGGCGACAGATCGGCAGGCACCTTGTCCTCGAGCAGCTTCGGTTTGGAGCTGGTGCGATCGAGAACAAGGAGGCAGGTCGCGTCGTAGCTGCCTCGTTCGTCGCCTGGAGTCAACGACTTGAGCTTCCGGAGCATGTCCTTGATGCGGTCCCAGCCGGAGGGCTCGTCGAACACGTTCGAGGTGACGAGGTAGACGTAGCCAAACGTCGCCAGGGGGTATCGACGACGGATGTTGAGGAGGTCGCCCGAGGCCTCCTCGAAGCGGTTCGTGATGTTCTTGCCGAACGATCCCGTCATCGTCTTGCTTGAGACAGCAAGCTCAAGGCCGCGGTCGAACTCGGCGATCACCACGTCGATCTCCTTTGCGAAGAAGCCACCGAGGATGTTGGTCGATCCGGCCCCGGCGAGCGTGGCCAGGCTCTGAATCGTGGCCTCTTGAACATCTCGGACCTTGCCGTCCTTTGCGTATCGAAACCGGCTGGCCGCCTTTGCCAAGGCCTGAGGCAGCACGCGCGGTTGGCTCGTTCGAGGCCAAACGATGTCGGGCTGAATGCCCGCCCGCCGCAGCTCGGTTGCGATCCAGATATCGACCGCGACGGCAAGACCGCCGGTCGCAGGCACCCCAGCTGCGCCACCCTTGATCTGGACGTCAACAAGGTCGAGGAGCAGCTTCCGATCGAACTCGTACTCGCCGCCCTTCTTCCAGGGATTCGTGAGGGGGGCGGGGACAGCCTCGTAAACGGCCGACATGCGGTCTTCCTTTGCCATGTGAGAAAGATTCTGCATCGACCAGCGCCCTCCTCCGGTCGACAGCCCTCACTCCCACCACCGCTCCATTCCCAGCTCGGCCCGTAGCTGCCCGAGGTCGGGAGCCGGCCTGCCCCGCTCGGTGAGCACATGGGCGTCGTGCTCGAACTCGCGTAGAAGTGCCTCGAGCGTCGGGCGCTGCTGCTCTCGTTTGGCTGCGGCCCGTGGTGTCAGGCCGCCCAGGGCAGGAACGCGCTCCGTCGGCCAGTGTGCAAGCCATGCGTCGATCGCCTCCTGCGAGGCGCCGAACGGAATCGGTCCACCCGCCTCAAGGCGAGGCATGTCCTGGGCGGGGTCGATAGTCGATCGGCGTCCCAGCTCGGGCTCGAGCCCTAGGTCCCGTAGGAGCCCGAGCAGCGTGTCCAGGCGCTCCTCGGAGTTGACGTCTACCTCGAAGCCGCCCTCCCGCGGCACCAGGCGCCCGCGCAGCCAGCGTGGCGTCTCATCGGGCTCTTCGATCTCCTCGTCGATCTCGGGATCCAGCTGCGAGCGTAGCTGGGCAAGGCTGGTCTGGCGCTCCATCTCGGTCAGCTCGCGTCCCCACCAGCTCAGCTCACCCTCCTCCTCGGTGCGGAAGTCCTCGTGGGCGGCAAGTCGCTCCCTTGCCGTCACGCCGTTCTTGACGTCGATCTGGGCGGTGATCAAGCGCAGTCCGTGGCCGTCGGTGTTGGTAAGGGTCGGGCCAGCCGAGCGTTGCTCCCAGAGTTCTCCGGCGATCGTCGGGAGCATGCTGCCGACGACCTTGCCCATCAGGTCGGCGACCACCGACGGAGCCGGGTCGTCCAGCTCGGCGAGCACGCCGTGCGGTGGAGGTTGCTTGTGACCGTCGGTGCGCTTGCGAGGACGCTTGCCGGTCAGCGCCCTGGCGATCTCGGCAGTCGCCTCGCGTGCCAGCTCGGCCGCACGGTCACCCTCGGAGGGGCGCATCGGCAGAACCACGCCGGTCGTTCGCCAGGTTCCGTCGAGCGCGACGAGGCTGCCGAGCAGCACACTCCACGGACCCGTGCCCTCCAGCTGCTCGGGTGGGATCGCAGCGTAGCGACGCACCCCGGACACGAGGTCGGTGAGCCAGACTCCCGGGGTGGGCTCGGGATCGGCGACCTGCCAGAGGCCATAGCTGCAGGTTCGCAGCCAGTCGCGTGCGGCCTGCGCCAGGGCGGGCTCGGTGTCGGGGTCGCTGGCGAGCAGCGCCAGCGGCGCATCCGATTCCTCGATCTCGGGCTCAGGTTCGACATCCTCGTCGCCATCGTCCAGCAGCCACGCATGCTCGATCGCCAATCGGACGATCCCGTCGCGCCGCTCCGTGAGAGGGTCCGACTCAGTCTCGTAGTCGATCAGGCTTTCAATTCTGAGGCCCTCGTTCTCCAGCTCATCAAGCCAGCTCCGCACGGCGACGGCGATCGCCTCCTGTAGCTCGGGCCGTCGCTCGACAAACTCACCGAGTTCCTCCCGCAGGCGATAGAGCAGCCCGCGGTCGCAGAAGCGCTCGAGCGCCGCATCCTTTGCCGTCTCGCCTCCGGACAGCGAGCGCTGATGGAGCTCTTCCAGCGCCCGGGCGCGGATCGCTTCCGCATCTTCGTCACCGGGCTCCTCGCGCAGGTGCTCTTCGACGAGGGTGAGCGAGTCGAGCAGCTGCCCAGCCTCTGCGAGGTGCTGTGCGAGCGCCGCCATGCCGCTTGGGTCGACATAGGCATTGAGCGCGTCGTCCAGCAGAGCCGTGGCTCTCATGCTGTCTTGATCGACCGTGCGCGCGACTTCGGCGGCAAGAGTCAGCGCCGTGACGCTCCCAGGCCCGAGCCGCTGCGCCTCGCCGGCGACCTCCCGGGCTCGCTCGTCCGATCCGCGCCCCTGGAGAGTCAGGGCGAGACCGACGGGCGAGGGGAGGTCGTCGAACTCCTCTAGAAGCAGCTCCGCAACCCGCTTCGGGGGTGTATCGGGCGAGAGCGCCTCGCGCGCGCGGCGCTCCGCCTCGGCGAGCGCCTGCTCGATCTCACGCTCCTCGGCCGTCAGCCGCTTACGTGGCGCGGACCGCTGCGCCCCCCGGCGCCCTCCACGCTTTCGCCCTCGCTTCCGCTTCTTGGACTTGGCCATACCTGTGCTTGCCTCCCGGTCTCTCGGCGGCAGCCTAGACAAGCCGGGGTGCCGGTTGGCCCCGGGGTCAGACCAGCAGCGGTCGTTTGCGGCACGCGAGGCCGCTCACCCCCGGATCTCAATCCGGTGTCCTTTGAGGACCCCTGCCCCGTCGCTCCCGTCGAGTCTCTGCAAATCGGCACATTTCAGTTGGGGCGAACCCGCACTTGTCACCGAAGTCGAGTCTTGCCGGTTTGTCGCCGAAAGATCGACGGCCAGCCGTCACGATTCGCGCGGATCGGCTGGAAGCGACTCCCAGATTTGCTCTTCGGTAAGCGGCGGCTGCTCGCCTTCGGGCAGCCGGTCTTCGAATACGGCCAGAGTCTCGCCGAGACCACCAGCGGCGGGGGGCGATGATGCCGTGCAGGCCGAGCTTGTGCGCGGCTTGGCCGATGCGGTGGCACACCCCGTAGTTGCCAACCTCGCTGCGCAGATCGGCAGTCGTTATGCCGACCGCATCCCGGCTCGCGCCCTCACGTAGATCGAGCACGTTCGTGACTTCGACCTCGCAGGTCACCAAGCGACGCGGGCCGACCATCTGCGGCTGCATGCCCTCCACCGTCTCGACGAGGTGGCGGTACGCCTCGACGACCACCGAGTCGGTCGGCCGGCCCAGGTAGAGGACCGGATAGGCGCCCTCCGGACCCCAACGGCCCCGGAGCGGCTACCGCGCAGCGGTTCCTGACGCGGCGAGACGTGGCGCTGAAAGCGGCCCGCTACCGTGGCCGTGCCTGCGCGCGACACCGCGGCGGCGATGTCGCGCGCCACTCCTACATCGCCCCTGCGCTGAGGCGCTCGACGGCGGCGAGGACTCGCTCGAACTGACCCGCGGCGAGCAGGTCGATCGGCTTCTCGCCATCCAGGTCGCGGTTGCGGCCGTGAATCCAGATGTCGGCGCCCTCGGCGGTGTAGATGTCGCGCAGCCGCTCCAGGATGTAGTGCAGCTCCAGCAGCCGGTCCTTCGCCTCGCCCTGGGGCCGGTGGGTGCCGGCAGCCCAGTGCTGGACCTGCCGGGTCTTGACGCCGGTGATTGTCGCCAGCTCGGCGTTGTTCAAGACGCCACCTCGCAGATCGTCGACGAGATGGGCGTAGAGGCCGGCGGCAGGGGGTGCTTGGGCTGCTTGCATGACACCTACATCATAGCGAACGACAGCAGGTTAAACAACGTCTCAAACGACATGTCTCAAAGCCGGCCACCCATCCGCTTCGTCCGCGTACGATCATTGGGCTCATGGAATCGCCTGAACACCCGAGATCCCATCGGTCCGAATCCGGGCCCCGGAGCAAAGAGCGCCAGGCGGCGCCCGCTGGTCTGCCCGCGATTGCGCTTGGCGAGGAAGAGGCCGCCCGCTTCCTCAAAGCGCTCGAACGCCCCGGCAAGCGCACGGTGGCCCGACTCGCGGACCTGCGCAGCCGGGCATAGGCGGGAAGGTCGCCCTCACCCCCGAATCTCAATCCGGTGTCCTTTGAGGACTCCTGCCCCGTCGCTCCCGTTGTCCCTGCAAATCGGGCGGTGCCGAATCAGACCCACCCCGCGATTGCCACCGAACTCCAAACGGGATGTGAACAGAGGCGCCTTCTCGTCCGTCTTTGGTTTTGTCGTCCGAGAGTGCTATCTTGCTTCCATGACGCTCACTGCCAGGGTTGTCAGCGGCAACGAGGTTCGGGTTCCCGACCCACAAGCGGGCGAGGTGACCGTAATCTCTCGCTACGGAAAGGAGCGCGCAATGCTCATCCACCCCGACGACTTCCATCGCCTCGACGAGCTCGACCGGATGCTGGCCGAGGCCGCCGGGCTCACGCCGCTCAAGCCGAGTCCGGAGGCTCTCAGCGCCCACCTCGAGGAGGGCGCCCCGGGCGAGCCGATCACCGACCCGGCGGTGCTCGCCGAGCTGTTCGGCTAATTGCAGCCGCCGCTCGGCCACTGCTACTGGGCGCTTGCCCCCTTTGCGCCCGCGCCGCCGTTTCGGATCTATCAGGAGGCCGCCGCACCCAGGTCAGTCGACTCGGTGGAGCCGTTCACCGAGGCCGCCCGCAAGGGAGCGAGCGAGTTCGCGCTGCTCACCCCGGTGAAGGCTCGTCCGGTCCTCGTCATCACCGAGGTTCTCCCCGAGCATGAGGAAGTGCTGGCGCTGCGCCTGCGCCGCCTCGAGAAGCTCGCCTCCGACGCAGAGCGCGAGCGCGTGCGCGAAGGCTCCGACCCCGGCCTCTTCCACCTGAAGCCCGATCGTTTCCCGGACTTGCCAGTCGAGAACGCTGCGATTGTCAGCTCGCTGCTGCGGCTGCCGGCGGCAGCGCTGGATCGCCGCGCCTCACTCGGCGCCCTCGACGACAACGAGCTGCGCGCTTTGCATGAGCGGATCGCGCGGATCCATCGGCTGCGGCTCGACATGTTGGTTCTCGAGCGTGCGCAGGCGTTGGTCCAGCGGGCACAGCGCAAACGCTGATCGACGCCAAGGCCGCGTGCCGCGTCAAGGAGCAGGCGGTCCAGGAGGGTCAATGGGGACAGCGGGTGACCTTGCCGAGCGAACAGCCCTCCGTGCTCGGCAACGGGCGCGCCAGTCGAGAGCCATCTCGTCGCTCGTCTCGCTGAGTAGATCGAGGATCCTCGGTGGGCAACGGTCATCGAATGGGCCGATACGCTCGCTGATCGGCTTGACGTGAAGGCGTTTTCCGTCAGGGTGGACGATGAAGACGACCCCCCAGACCCGTTGCGTCCCCTTGCACCTCACCGCGGCGTATACGACTTCTCCGTCTTTGACCGCATCGACCACCTGTTCTTCTGCGAGCTTCTTACCGAAGTAGAAAGCCACCATCGCTCTCGCGGTCAGCCGTCCCTCGAAGTCTCCGCTCGTCCAGGCCATGCCGCTCCTCTCGGTCGTTTCCTGTTCAAGCCTGGAGCGGCGGAAACTCACCCCCTCCGGCGTGACCGACCGAGTGAGAAGCATGCAATTAGCGGACATTTTCGTCTCGGTCGGCCATTCGTGGCGATCGAGATGGTCCTGCGCCGCCGCTAGTGTGCCCCTCCGTGCGCGGTGCCGTCGACGAGTTGAGCGGGATCGACCTGTCGGAGGTCCGGAAAGAGGTCGGATCGAGGTCGTTCTCCCGCGGGCGTGACTACGCGCGCAGCGGGCGGGTCGTCGCCGTCGACTGGAACTCGAGCGATCTGACCCTGAAGGGCACGGTCGTCGGCACCGCTCCCTACGTCACAACCGCGTACCTCGCCGAGGTTGGCGGAGGCCTCGAATTCGACGCCGGGGAATGCAGCTGCCCGGTGGGATATGACTGCAAGCACGCCGCCGCACTCGTGATCGCCGTGGTCGAGCGTCGAGTCTCCGTGCCGAATGCCGGCAGCGCCTCGCCGTCTCGCCGGGCCGCGACCGACGCTCCGTCCTGGGAGCAGTCGCTGCTGGAGCTGATCGACGCGCCGGCGGCGTCGGTGGGGGAGCGGCCGCTGGCGATCGAGCTCTCGCTGCAATCGGGCAACGCTGGGCGGCAGCTGATGGCGCGGCTGATGCGCCCGGGGGCGCGCGGGCTGGGTCAACGGCTCGCTCTCCTGGGGCGGGGTCGACTCATGGAGCGTGCGCGAGGGCCAGTACCGATCCGACCATCTGGAGCTCGCCCGCGAGCTCCATGCCGTCTACCGTTCCCGCAGGCAGGGCGGCGGCTATTACTACGGCTACGGGGAAGCCGGCGACCGCGCCCTCGATCTGAGCGCCTTCGACAGCCCCCAGCTGTGGTCGTTGCTCGACGAGGCGGTGCGGATCGGCATGATCCTCATTCACGACGCGCCGGAGCTCGGCGAGCTGGCCCCCTGCGAGCACGGCGAGTTACTCGTTGACGTGCGCCGCAACGGCAAGCGAGGCTTCCTCGCGACCTCAGTGCTCCGACTCGCCGACGAGGATGCGGCGGATCTCGAGCCGCTGCTCTTCCTCGGCGTGGGCGGGCACGGCCTCGTCTGCGCCGAACCCGGTGTGGGTGGCGAGGGCGACGAGCACCCGGGCCCGCGATTGCGGCTGGTGCGTCTCACGAGACCCGCTCTGCCCCGGCTCCAGCGGCTGCTCCTCGAGAGCGAGCGCCTCGAGATCCCGGCGGCCGAGCTCGACCGCTTCGCTGCCGAGATCTACCCAGAGCTGCGCCACGTCGCCGATGTGGCGTCGTCCGACGGCTCGTTCACGCCGCCTGAGATCTCCAAGCCGTCGCTCGTGCTGCGGGCGAGCTATGGCGCCGCGCACGCCCTCGAGCTGGCCTGGGGCTGGGACTACCGGATCGGCTCGCAGACTCGGCAGTAGCTCAACTCCGAATCTCAATCCGGTGTCCTTTGAGGACTCCTGCCCGTTGCTCCCGTTGTTCCTGCAAATAGGCGGTGTCGATTTCAGACCGATCCCGCGATTGTCACCGGTCGCCGTCAACGTCCTGGTGACCTGCACGCACGGATGCGACGAGCAACTTCCGGAAAATGCGCGCTGTGGGCCAGCTGCAAGGTGCTCTCCGGTTAGCGTTGGCTCCAGTGGGTTTCGAGTTGGATTCAAGCGAGGTCGAGGCGCAGAATCGGGAGCCGTTCCGCGCGATCCTCCGGTAAGGCCGGCACGACGAGGCTCGCAAGATCGCCGAGCAGGGTGTCGACGACCCGGAGACGGCCGACTGGGAAGTGACGGACATGCTCGAGGCGATCGGGCTCTCGCTGGCCGCTGCCGGCGAGTACGACGAGTCGATCGCCACCTTCGAACGGGCCATCGAGCTGGATTGGGGCGTGGTTCCGGACGGGCGCTGCGAGGTCGCTCGCGTGCTGCTCGAAGCGGGGCGCCATGACGAGGCGGATGCGCTCTGGCGGGAGCTGTGGGCGGCCGATCCGGAAGAACAGTGGACGCTGAACGCGGGCGGCCTCTCGTACCACGAGGTGGAGAGAGACGAGGAGGCGGTCAAGTGGCTCGGCGAAGGTCTCCGGCTCGCGCTTGCCGACGACGACCCGCTGCAGATCGTCGACCAGATGTCTGACGCGCGGCGCCTGAGCCTGAAGCGGCTGGGCCGAGAGCTGGATGCCCTCGAGCATGAGGTGGAGACGCTTCGGGCGAGGCAGGAGGTCGGGGGGACTATCCGGGTCGAAACGGAGCGTGCCTTGGATCGCCGGCTCGGCATCCCGCCTCGTTCGACGTCTCTGGAGGCCACGTGGCTTCGTGAGGAGGACGATCGCGAGGCCCGCAGGCGCTGGCCGATGTGGGCGGCAGGTCTGGCGGTCGACGAGTCTTTCGCAGACCGCGCAGCCCGGATGGAGCGGTCTCTGCGCAAACGCCGCAGCGAAGGCGACGGACCGATCGTCGTAGTCACGCTCGACTTCGCGCACTTCGTCCGCTGGTGCGAGGAGAGCGGATACGACCCGGCCGACCGGCGCTCGCGCGGCACTTACATGCACGCTGACGAGCGCCGGGCCATCTCCGAACAGCGCTGGCCGCCGGGCCGCAACGAGCCGTGCTGGTGCGGGAGCGAGCGCAAGTACAAGCGCTGCTGCGGCGCGGTTTCAAACGACAGCGAGCTCCAGGCCGCGGCTTGATGCCGGTCGAGTTGTCCGAGCGGGAGTTGCGGGACGCGATCGCGGTAGTCGGCGAGTGGAACCGCAAGGGCGCCCAGGCGGCCAAGTCGGCGTTCGAATGGATGGGATGGGAAGGGGAGGAGCCGCTGTGCCTGCGTCGCTACGACGTGCAGCTCTTCGTCTGGTACGTGCTGCCCCGCAAGTACCTCGTCGGGCTCGATGACAAGGAGGCCGTGGCGGCGGCGTTGGCCAAGACGCTGGAGCGTCTCGGTGGCCAGGCGGCGAGCTATGCCGAGGTTTGCCGCGCGCCGGAGACCCAGCGGCTGCTACGTGCCTGGGAGGCAGAGGATCCGGCGGCGCCGCGGACCTTCCGGAAACTGCTCGACGACCCGGGGATCGAGCCGCCGGACACCGACCAGCTGGCCTGGGGCTCGGTGATGGGATTCGAGGAGGCTCGCGTCCGTGAGCAGGTCGCGACAGCCTTGGAGGAGGCGATCGAGTCGGGGAGCCTCGCCCCCGGCGGTCGAGGCTTCGCCCACCGCCAGGCCGAGATCGCCAAAGCGGCCCTTCGCGAGCCCTGGGATGGCGAGGACGGGCGCAGCCGTCTGCAGGCGGTGCAGGACGAGCGTTTGGAGGGCTGGCTTCAGCGTGGCCCCGGGGGACGCGCGGACGCGCGGCGCGCCATCCTCGATGGCATCGCGGCCATGGTGTCCGGCGAGCCGCCGGCGGTCGATCCCGGTGGAGCCCGCTCGGCGCTCGAGCCGGCTCTCTGGCTGCCCGAACAGGGGAACGAGGGCATAGGCCTTACCCAGACGGGCGCTCTCAACCGCGCCCTGGTACGCGAGGTGGCGGAGCACTGGCCGAGCTGGTGGGAGGCCGACCTCTTCGGCCCTCCGCACCGCGAAGACGACGTGACGCCGCTCTGGGAGCTGCACCAGCTGCTGCGCGAGCTTCGCCTGCTTCGCCGCAAGGGCCGCCGCGTCCTGACGACGAAACGCGGTCGGGCTCTGGCGGGCGAACCGCCGACGCTGCTCGAGGCGCTTGCCACGGAGTTGCTTCGCGGCGAGAATTTCTACGCGGCCTGCGCCGAGCTCGCTGTTGCGCTGATCCTCGACGGCGCTCCGGCCGATTACGGCGAAACGCTTGCAGCACGGGTCCAGCCGGCGGTCGTCGACGTCGGCTGGCGAGCCGGAGAGGAGCCGCCGAGCGTGCGCGACGTCTCCTGGCACATCGCCGCGTTCCTACGGCCCGCCGAGGCGATCGGCGTGCTCGTGGATGAGGGCAGCGGTTCGCGTCTGTCACGCAAGCCGCTGGTCCTCTCCGAGGCCGGACGCGCCGCCCTCGCGGCGGCATTGCGGACCCGGGCCCTCGGTCCACATAACCTGTACAACTAGTGGTACCCTTGATCTGTGGCGGCAGCAAGAGACAGGAAGCCAGTAGCGCTTGGGACGAGCGAGGCGCGGCGCAGCTTGCCGCAGCTCGTCAAGAAGGCCTCTTCGCGACGTAAGCCCTCCCCGGCCCTCGACAGCAATGTTGTCCGGATAGCCATCAGGGGCCAGGCGGGTTCGGCGTCGTTGGTCCCCACGGTTGACTTGGTCGCCGCCAAGGAGAGGATCGAGGAATTGGAAGAGGAGCTGGAGAACGCCGGCTTGGCGCTGTTCCTCCAGGAGCGTCTCGCGAAGAGCGAGGGGAAGCGTCTGAGCGCCGGCGATTTCCTGGCGGAGATCGGGATGGGGGAGTTCGTTGAGCAGCTCCCCGGAGGCTGAGCGGCACCAGGTCGAAGCGCTGGCGGAGGCGACGGCCGACGCCAACGAGCTCGACGAAGTCCTGAAGCGGGAGGTCGCCCGCATCGTTGTCGAGCTGCACGGCAACCCGCATCACGGCGAGCTGATGGGGGACAAGCCTCCTCGCGTGTTGCAGGGCTGTCGCAAGATCCGCTTCGACGAGCCGGGCTGGCAGGGCAAACCGCGCTACCGCTTCGTCTACCGCAACGAGCCGAGCGACGGCGCACCGGCGAAAAGCGTCGCCCTAGCGATCGGCCGCCGCGACCGGATGGTCGCCTACGCCAAGGCAGCAAGGCGCGTCAAGGAGCAGGCGGCTCAGGAAGGCCAATCGAGTTAGCCACGCCGCCCGCGCGCCTCAGCCCCGGATCTCAATCCAATTCACCTGATCGACTACCCGCGAGTCGGCGCTCTGGCTTCCTTCCCCAACCTGCGGTTAGGGTCGCTCTCGATGGTGAAGCTATCCCTGAACCTGAAGGCCCCCCGAGTGCAGACGGCCTCGAGCATCGACGCCCGGCGCGCGCCCCGGTGATCTTCGGGGTGGCGTTCAGCCTACTGCGATGGCGGCATCAAGACTGGGAGATGTCCATGTGGCGTAAATGCCGTAAGTCGGAGTCACTGCAGTGGCCATAGTTCTCCAGGTCCTCCTCGGCCTCCTCGCCCTGGCTTGTATCTACGTGTTGTTCGTGCTTGCGATAGCAGGCCGCCACTGGGGCTGGTTCGTGGTTGGGCTCCTGGCAGTGCTCTTCGGTGGGGCGCTTCTCTTGACAGACCTGCCGACTCTTTTGACCGAGAACCAGCAGGGGATCCTCCTCGGCCTCCTCGCCCTGGCCTGCATCTGCCTGCTGGTTGGGCTGGCGATGGCCCGCCGCTGGGGCTGGCTGGTGTTGGTTCTCTTGGCAGCGCTCTCGGGCGGGATGGCTCTCTTACTACAGGGCCCAAGCCCTACCAAGAAGGAGGAGGCCGCCCTCAAGAAGCTTGAGTCGCAGGCCGCGAGGTACTTGGGCGCCTCCGGTGAAGCGGTGCACGGCACGCCGCATCTTCTGGGCCGGATCGTCCCGATCAACGTGAATGAGCAGGCGATCGACAAGGACGTATTCATAAGGCTCCCGGGCGCGCTTCAGGCCCGCTCTCCCAAGGAGGTATCGACGGTCGTCCTGATCGAATACCGCCAGGAGGTCGTAGGCCAGTACGAGGACGGTGCCGACGAGCTGCAAAACTTCGCCCACCTCACGATCGTCGATCTGGTCTCGCGCAGGCAATACAAAGGCAGGACGATCGAAGGGCTTGCGCCGACGTTCGTCAAGCGCGGTCCCGGGGACGTTGAGGGGGGAGAGGTGGACCGGGGCGACATCGCGGACTATTTGGCGAAGCTCCCGCGGTATCGCGTAGGTCGCTTGCGCCGATGACCGCCACGGGCGATGTCCCCGGGCGAATCCAGCACAGCCAGGCGACCGAGACGGTCCGCAAGGGGCTCTCGCGACATTTCCCCGTGCCGAGCTTCGCGAGGCTGGCCACGGGTCATAGCCCTCATCCCCGGATCTCAATCCGGTGTCCTTTGTGGACTCCTGCCCCGTCGCTCCCGTCCATCGCGGTCGTCGCATAGGGCCGGGTATTCGGCTCTCACACACCGTTGCGGTGTGTGAGTGATGGTTAGGAGCCCGAGATCAACGGGCCGGCGTCGGTCGCGCGCTCAGCTTGGGCTATCAAGTCAGAGAGGGGTATGTCTAAAGCCACCGCGAGCTTGAACAAATTGCGGAAGCTTGGGTTGCGTAGGCCCCGCTCAATCTCGCTGACATAGGTTCGGTGCATTCCGGCAAGGTCAGCGAGACCCTCTTGCGAGAGCCCGTCGATTTCGCCCCGCCGCTTGCGAATCGCTTCGCCAAGAGCTTTTAGAGCCGCATCTGACACGCGCCGAGCCTGTCAGCTATTTCCTGATGAGTCTACAGAATATAAGTAGCTAATAACGGCAGCGGAAACCCTCTTTGGTTACGCGTACCAAGAGAAACCTCCGAATCGAGCTAAAGCGAAAACTTAACTGATAACACCAATAGACTGCTTGGATAATTTCGTGACATGCACAAACTCACATGGTGTGACACTCCAAGCTGCCTAGGACGACGCGCTGGAGTCAGGGTGTTATTTGCTCAACGGGTTTGTCAAGGCCGGCACCCGGCGGTGATGTCTGGGGACGGCGGGGAGAAGCTGCGGCTCGGCCTCGTTGCTAGGCTCGCAGCGATGGCTGAAGACTCAATCTCGTTTGCCCGTGGGGCACCCAGTGCAGACATCCTGCCCAAGGTGGCGGTACGCGACGCTGCGGCGAAGGCTCTTGCCGAGGACTGGGAAAGGGCGCTCTCCTACGGAACTGGGATCGGGCATCCGGCGCTCTGTCAGTGGATTGCGGAACGGCATGGAGGGCTCGACGCTGGACAGGTGATGATCGCCAATGGATCGCTGGAGGCAGGGTGGATGCTGTTCGAGCGCCTACTCGAGCCCGGCGACCGGGTGGTGGTCGAGCAGCCCACCTACGACCGTACGTTGTTGATGCTGCAGCGGCTTGGGGTTGAGCTGGTGCCGGTCTCGCTCGAGCAGGACGGAGTCGACCTCGCTCAGCTAGAGGCGGTGCTAGACGCCGGTCCGATCAAGCTCGCTCATCTCATCCCCAATTTCCATAACCCCGCTGGCTGCACGCTCTCGGCAGCAAAGCGCACGCGGATCGTCGAGCTCGCCGCCGAGTACGACTTCTGGATTTTCGAGGACGATCCCTACCGGGAGCTTCCCTTTGAGGGTGAGGCGCTCGAGTCGATGCTCTCGATCGATGCCGCCGAACGGGTCATCCATGCCTCGTCTTTTTCGAAGACGGTCAGTCCAGGGGTGCGGGTCGGTTACCTTGCCGGGCCAGCGGCAGAGATAGCGAAGTTGGCCGAGCGCGCCAACGAGACCTACATCTCACCCAACATGTTGGCCGAGTCGGTGGTGCTCGAGCTCTGTACCTCCGGCGCCCTGGATCGCAACATCGAGTTTGTCAGAGGTGCCTTACGCGACCGACGCGACGCACTTGTCGGGGCGCTGCGCGAGCAGTTACCCGAGGCTGAGTTCGTGGTTCCCGGCGGCGGCTACTTCCTTTGGCTGGACCTCGCCGCCGGCACCGATACGCCGGCGCTCTTGGCCGAGGCAAAGGCCGAGGCAGTCGCGTTCGTCGCCGGCCCCGATTTCATGATCGATGGCGGAACGAACAGCCTCCGGCTTTCCTTCGCCAGCGTTCCGCCGGAGCGGATTCCGGCGGGGGTGGCGCGCATCGCCCGCGCGCTGGAGCGACTCCGCGCCGCCTCGCCCGCGGAGTTTTGAACAGGTTCTTAGCGGCCGTAGCGGTCGCTGGAAAGAACAAGCTGCTCGGGGATCGCCGCTCGCGGCGGCGGCGACGGGTCGGCGCGGACCGAGACCGTCTCGGCGACGCTGCGCGAGACGCGGTGTGGGCCATCGGCAGAGGCGATTGTGACGCCCTCGTCGTCGCTGCTCTCGATCGTCCCCTCGAGCCCCGGCTCCAACCCCGCCTCTTTGAGATAGTGCAGGAGTTCCTCGGCCTCGTTCTCGAAGCGCAGCACGTGGACCTTGGCGCCGACCTCGACGTCGGCCAGCAGCGAGCCGGTCTCGCGGGCTCCCTCGACGATCGGGTGCCCGTGCGGGCAGGTGGTCGCGTCGCCGATCGCCGCCCGCATGCGCTCCTCCAGCACCGGCGACATCGCGTGCTCGATCCGCTCGGCCTCCTCGTGCACCTCGTCCCAGGGGATGCCGAGCACGTCGGTTAGGAAGCGCTCGATCATCCGGTGGCGGCGGACGATGTAGCTGGCGTGCCCGCGCCCCGACTCGGTGAAGTCGAGCGATTTGTCGGGCTTGCGCTCGACATACCCGTCGTCGATCAGGCGGCCGATCATCTCGTGCACGGTGGGTGGCGAGAGCTGCATCGCGCGCGCGATGTTGGCGCCGGTCATCGGCAGGCCGGCCTCCTCGAGCCAGAACATGATCTCCAGGTACTCCTGCTCGGCGACGGTCGCGGTCTCCATCAACTCGATACTAGCTTGCCGCCGACGGGCCGAAAGCGGACCAATAGCGACCGAATTCGTCCCGTCAGCCCCGGTCCATCAGGGTCGAGACGACAGCCTCGTAGAAGCCGTCGCCCATCGCGCCCTCGGTTACGGTGGCGTTGTCCCAGCCGGCGAGCGCGGTGCGTAGGCCGGGGTCGCGCTCCGGTCCGTTGGCGACGACGAAGAAGCGGCCGACCGCGGCGGCGACCTCGAGGTCCTCGACCGAGTCGCCGACGGCGATGCAATCGGCCGGCTCGAAGCCGCGGGCGCGGGCGTGCGCGGCGACCGCGTTTGCCTTGCTGACCATCTGCGGCACCAGGTGGTAGGCGTGGGCCGGCCCCTCGATCGCCGGCATCTCGCGGCCGATCGCGCCGTTGTCGAGCAGGCGCAGGTCGCCATGCCCGGAGCCCGTGAGCAGCTCGTTTGCCGCCTCGACGTCGACCTTGCCGCGGAAGAGGTGGGAGAGGATGCGGCCGTGGTGCCAGGGGGCGTGGTACTCGAGCCTTCCCTCAAAGCGCTCGAAGAGGAGCTTGGGGATGTCGCGCCGCTCGATCTTCTCGTACACGGTGCCCTCCTCGTCGGGGGCGAGCTCACCGGTCAGCAGCGTCGTCTCGCCATCGATCGCAAAGGCGCAGCCGGCCTCATAGATGTAGGAGCTCTGTCCCATCAGGCGGGCCGCCTCGTGCACCTGGGCCTCGCGCCGGCCGGACATGATCACGACCTCGACCCCCGCCCGGTGGCACGCCTCCAAGCCCCGCGACTGGGCGAGCGAGAAGCTCCCCTCGGCGTCCCGATAGAGCGAGCTGCCGCGGCCGAGCAGAGTGCCGTCGAGGTCGGTGTAGACGCATCGCAAGGGCATGGGTGCGGTCGCTACGGTAGCCGGATGCGCTGGCGCCTCGCCGATCGGACCCTCGAGCTGGCGCAGCCGCTTGCGGTGGGGATCGTCAATGTGACGAGCGATTCGATGTTCGCGGGTGCGAGGAGCGGAACCGTGGAGCAGGCGATCGCCGACGGGCAGGTGCTTGTCGACCAGGGCTTCGACATGCTCGACGTGGGGGCAGTCGCGGCTCGCAACGGACCCCCCGTTACCGCCGAGACCGAGGCGGCCGCGCTGATTCCGGCGATCGAAGGATTGGTGGGTTCGGGAGTGTCGGTATCGGCGGACACCTTTTCAGTCGAGGTCGCACGGCAGGCGCTGGCAGCGGGGGCAGTTGCGATCAACGACATCTCCGGCGGTTCGGATGAGATGTTCGAGCTGGTGGCGGCGACAGGTTGCGGCTATGTGCTGATGCACATCGAGGGTCCACCGCGTGCGGAGCGGCCGGTGCCCAAGTACGATGACGTTGTCGAGCACTTGAGGGCGTGGTTCGGGGCGAGGATCGAGGCGGCGTCCCGTGCCGGAGTCGACGGCGAGCAGATCGCGATCGATCCGGGACTCGACTTCGACCTCAGCGTCGACCATGACCTCGAGATCCTGCGCCGACTGGACGAGCTGCGCTCGCACGGCTCAGCCCTCTACGTCTCGCTCTCGCGCAAGGACTTCATCGGCGCCGTCCTTGGCGGAAGCTGGGAGCGGCGGCTGCCGGCCGAGGAGCGCGAGTGGGGGACGGTGGCCGCGGCGACCCTTGCTGTGCGCGAGGGGGCGGACATCCTCCGCATCCACGACCGCAGCGCGCTGCAGGCGGTGAGGGTCGCCGGCCGGATCGGGCGAACGGAGGGGTCTGGCCCCTTTGTCGCGCATAGCGGCACAAAGGGGCCAGGAGGAGCGCGACCTAGTGGCTAAGAGCCTGCTCGATACGCCTTGGGCCATCGCGATCGACCCCGCCCGCCGGGATGGACGCATCGCAGCCGAAAGCAACGAGCCCGAGCGCAAGCAGAAGCCGGTGGCGATGCCGCGCTCGCTCGACCCAGGACTGGTCGAAGCGCTGGCGCGGGTCGGGATCGAGCGCCTCTACTCGCACCAGCGCGAGGCGCTGGAGGCAGCGGCCAGCTCCAACTTGGTGATCACCAGCGGCACCGCCTCGGGCAAGAGCCTTGCCTTCAACCTGCCGGTCCTCGACGGCATCGCGCGAGACGCCAAGCGCCGCGCCCTGTACCTCTACCCGACCAAGGCGCTGGCCCAGGATCAGGCGCGCAAGCTGGCCGCGCTGCGGCCGCCCCGCCTGCGCGAGGCGATCTACGACGGCGACACGCCGCGCGAGGAGCGGCCGGCGATCCGGCGTCGCAGCAACCTCGTCCTCACCAACCCCGACATGCTCCACGTCGGGGTTCTGCCGAACCACAAGTCCTGGGGTGACTTCCTCGCCAACCTCGGCTGGGTGGTTGTCGATGAGGCGCACACCTACCGCGGAGTCTTCGGCTCACACGTCGCGAACGTGCTGCGCCGCCTGCGCCGGATCGGGCGCGCCTACGGCGCCGAGCCCAGCTTCCTGCTCGCCTCGGCGACGATCGCCAACCCGGTCGAGCTGGCCGAGCGCCTGGTCGGTGAGTCGTTCGAGCTGATCGATGACGATGGCGCCCCGCGGGCAAGTCGCGAGATCGCGATGTGGAATCCGCCGCTGATCGACAAGAAGAGCGGAACGCGGCGCTCGGCGCTGTCGGAGGCGGCCGACCTGCTGGCCGAGCTCGTCGCACAAGGGGTGCGGACGATTTGCTTCCTCAAAAGCCGACGCGGGATCGAGCTGATCCAGCGCTTTGCCGGGGAAACGCTGCAGCGGCGCGGCAAGCCCGAGCTGGCCGAAAGGATCGCCCCCTACCGGGGCGGTTACACGCCGCAGCAGCGGCGCGAGATCGAGGAGCGGCTTGCCGCCGGCGAACTGCTCGCCGTGGTGGCAACTGACGCGCTCGAGCTCGGAATCGACGTCGGCGAGCTCGACGCGGCGATCTGCGTCACCTTCCCCGGCACCGTCGCCAGCTTGCGGCAGATGTGGGGCCGCGCCGGTCGTCGGCGGCGCGGCCTGGCCGTCTACATCGCCGGCGCCGACGCGCTCGACCAGTTTTTCTGCCGCCACCCGGGTGAGTTCCTCGAGCGGCCGGTCGAGGCGGCGATCCTCGACCACGAGAGCGAGCAGATCGCCGCCCGTCACATGGTCGCGGCTGCCTACGAGCTGCCGCTGAGCGACGCGGACGACGAGGTCTTCGGCAGCGGTTGGCGCCAGCGGGCCGAGCGGTTGACCGCCGCCGGTGAGCTGCGCCGCGCCGGCGGACGGCTGCTGCCGACGAGCAGCGAGTTCGTCGCGGCGAAGATCCCGCTGCGCTCGGCCTCGGCCGACTCGGTCGCCGTGATCGAGCGCGACTCAGGCGAGATGCTCGGCCTGGTCGAGGCCGAGCGGGCCTTTACGACGATCCACCCCGGTGCCGTCTACCTCCACCTGGGCCGCTCCTACGAGGTCGAGCAGCTTGACATCGAGGGGCGGCAGGCGATCGTCACCCGCTTCGACGGCGACTGGTACACGCGGCCGAAGAAGGAGACCGAGATCTACATCGAGCGGGTGCGCGAGCAGCGCGGCACCGCGGGGGTCGAGCTGCATTTCGGCGAAGTCTCGGTGAGCGAGCAGGTGATCGCCTTTCAGCGGGTCTCGATCTCCGAGCAGGAGCCGATCGACATCGTCGCCCTCGAGCTGCCCGAGCAACACTTCGTCACCCAGGCGCTCTGGTACGCTTTGCCCGACCGGCTCAGCGGCGTCCTGGCGCCCGATGTCCTGCTCGGCGCGCTGCACGCGACCGAGCACGGCCAGATCGCGGTGCTGCCGCTGATCGCGATGTGCGACCGCTGGGACATCGGCGGGCTCTCGACCAACGTCCATTTCCAGACCGGCCGGGCGACGATCTTCATCTACGACGGTCACCCGGGTGGGGTCGGAATCACCCTGCGCGGCTATGAGCAGTTCGAGCGCTTGCTCGGCGACGCCGAGCGGCTGATCGGCGAGTGTCCCTGCGAGTCCGGCTGTCCCTCATGTGTGCAGAGCCCCAAGTGCGGCAACCTGAACGAACCGCTGCACAAGGCCGGGGCGCTGGAGCTGATGCGGACGATGCAAGACTCCCGCGGGCAATGAGCGATCCGGCGGGAAAGAAGCGCGCCGCGAGCCGGCGGCAGATCTCGGTGATCGGCGTCGGTGACTGCGAGCAGGATTCCGAGCTGGCCCTGCTCGCCGAGGAGGTGGGGCGGCGCTTAGCCGAAGCCGACGTGACGGTTGTGTGCGGTGGCCTCGGCGGGGTGATGGAGGCGGCGTCGCGCGGGGCTGCACAGGCTGGTGGTGAGGTGATCGGGATCGTCCCTGGTTTCTCGGCCAGGGAAGCGAACCCGTACTGCACCCACGTGGTGGCGAGCGCGATCGGCTACGCCCGCAACCTCGCCGTGGTCGCCAGCGGCGCGGCGGCGATCGCGGTGGGCGGCGAGTGGGGCACCCTCTCTGAGATCGGTCACGCTCGCACCTTCGACCGAACCGTCGTCGCCCTGCGCAGCTGGGACCTCGGCGGCCGGGAGAAGATGGCGGGGGCGCCGGGCGTGATCCCGGCTGAGACGGCAGAGGAGGCGGTTGCCGCCGCTCTCGAAGCGGTCGATCGCTAATTGCGATGTGTGACAAGAAAATTACAGTTCCTGCACACACATGTGATAAATTGTCTGCAACAATGCCGGGGTGGACTCGATGAGAGAAAGCTGGACCGACAAACGCCTCGACGATTTCGCCACTCACGTTGACCAGCGCTTCGATGCCGTGGACAAGCGCCTCGACGGTCTCGAGCGGCGAATGGACGACGGCTTCACCAAGTTCGATCTGCGTTTCGATGCGATGCAGCAGACGCTGATGCGGGTCGGTGGCGGCATGTTCATCGCGCTGGTCGGGTTGATCGCCACGCAGCTCTGACTGGCGACCATGACTCAGCTGCTCCGTGGCCAGAGCTCGCGGGCGGTGAGGATGGCGAAGGCGTGTGACCAGGCGAGAGGCGTGGTTGATGCAGGCGCTCCGCTGCGAGCGTCCACCCGCTCGGGCAGGAGACCCAGCGGCGTCGAGGCCCGGCGCAGGTCGGCTAACAGGCGTAAGGCGGCGCGGCGCTCGGCCCGTGCACGCTGCCTGTCGCCGTCTTCTCCTGCCAGCGCCGCGAGGGCCCAAGCGGTCCACGCGGTCGGTGCGGTCCACGGATCGTCGCCGCCGGACCAGTTCTCGGAGGGGATGAGCCCGAAGCGGGTCCCGTGACCGGCGACCAGTCTGAGCAGCGTCCGGCGAGCCAGCGGGTAGAGGGACGGCATCGGAAACGGCCGCACCGCCCACGCCGCGCTCGAGTCGAGACCGGCGCCGGGGTCGCGCAGCTCGCGCCCCAACCCCAGCCCGGTGGCAAATTCCCCCGCGATCCAAGGCGCGCCCGGCCGATGGGCCGACTTCCGGCGATATGGGCCGGTTTCAGGCCCGTCGCCGGGGAGGGTTGCGGCCGCGATCGCGTTGGCGAGGTAGTCGCCGGGTGCGCCCTCCTGGTAATCCGCGCGG
>Ga0210115_1000015_pt1 | contig 38244 bp, 32 predicted proteins | sample MayberryNW_TuleB_2_FD_185526 | JGI IMG/M metagenome (GOLD analysis project Ga0210115, IMG submission 185526) | Wetland microbial communities from San Francisco Bay, California, USA, that impact long-term carbon sequestration - MayberryNW_TuleB_D2... | ecosystem: Environmental > Aquatic > Marine... | reverse complement strand
AGACGTTCCATCGTGATTTCGGCGCCTTCCATCTTGCGAATCAACGCGGCGTCGGCGAGCGGATACAGATAGGAGAACGCTTCGATGTCGACGTGGTTGGCCTGCCGGTTGAAAAACAGCGTGTCCGACTTGATCGCGTACAGAAGTGCTGTCGCCGTGCGCTCCGAAATGTTCGCGTCCACCGCCCGCAGGTGCTCGGTCAGGATGGTCGACGTCGACGCCGGTGTCCATGATCGCGACCTTGACCCCCTCACCGGTCCAGCCGTTCGCCTGTGCAACGTCCGCGCCGGTCATCTGGATCGCCGTAGCGAGATCAGGGTCGACGGTCGAGACCGGCCCGAGCGAGAAGTACCGTGCCGGGTAGACGTTCGCGACGCTGCCGATTCCTGTCAGGCGGCTGAGATCCGACGGCGCGATGCGCACGGACAGCCCCTTGAAGAGACTCCTGTACGCGTAGCGCTCCGTGTACTTGAGGCCCACAGCCTTCGCCTGCTGTCGAAACGTGTCTGCTCCGCTCGCGAGCTCGACCAGGAAGACATCCTGAGACTGGCCGTCCGCCGAAGCGGGCGCGGCGACCGGCGCCACCGACGGCAGTTGCTGACCGCTCCCTGCAGCCCCTACCGTCGCCGGTACGACGAATGCGCATGCAAGCGAGGCAGCGACGAGCATGCCCCGGCCCCGCGGAAGTCTGAGTCGCATCAGTGCTCTCCCCTTTCGACTGAGTCTCGGGCACCTGACGAGCGCCCCTCCCAGAACGCCCGGATCCTAATTCGGCCCAGTAGACCCTGCAACACACAACGGGTCAGTCCGGGTTGTTCTCCGGACCGGTCGCCTGTGTCGACGCGACGCGCGAGGGAGAGGCCCCGCCCTGGGGCGGGGCCTCTCCCGAGCACTGCGTCGTGCCGGGGGCTACGGCGTGACGCTCTGGACGACGACGTCGCCCGAGCCGACGAGCACGTTCGTGTCGGTCCGGACCTGGACGTTGCCGAGGAGCACGCGGCCGGCGGCGGGTGCCGCATTGGCCGTGACGCTGCCCGGAACCGTCCACGACGCGCCCGATGCCCGCAGCGCGTTCGCATCCGTGACACTCACGGAGCCGAACGCCGGGTTCGCGAACACGTCGACGTAGTTGTACGTCGTCGTCCCGGCCGGGACGGCGAAGCCGTCGACGAGGACGAGCCAGGCACCGGCTGCCGGGTTCGCGATCGTGACGGACTCCTCCGAGTCCCCGTCCGCCGACTGCCCGGCGAGCACGCAGGTGCCGGTCGTGCAGTTGTAGACGAAGAGGTCGAGATCGGCCGCCGGATCGGACGGGCTGCCGATCGTCGCCCGCAGGGACGTCGTCCCCGCCGTCACCGTGACGAGACGCTGCTGCTGCTCGTGGTTCACGATCGACGGCGTCGCCCGGAATGCGCTGCCGAGCGTCGTGCCGACCGCGCGGCCCGTGAACGGGCCGAGCAGGTTCGTCAGCGTGTACGAACGCGCGACGGGCGTCCCGATCGTCGCCGATGTGATCACGTCCGGGTTCGGCTCCACGCTGGCGCCGAGAATGGATGCGGTCAACGTGAACGGCGCGCCGTTCAGGTTGTCCGAGTTCCGCCGGGCGTCGACCGTGACCTCCCAGACGCCCGCCTGCGGGTTCGTCGTCGTGCGGCTGAGCGCGCTACCCGTGCCGCACGTGCCGCCCGGCTGACCGGCGTAGCAGTTCGACACGGCGTTCGAATCGATGCCGAGGCCGTACGGGTGCCAGCGCAGGAAACGGACCGCTCCGCCGCCTGTCCCGAAGTTGTTCGGCGACGAGAGGTCGACCTTGAAGGCCGGCGTGTCCGAGGGGACGCGGAAGAAGTAGTGCAGCGTCTGCCCCCGCGCGATCGCTCCGCTCACGGTCTGCGAGTAGCCGTTGGCGGCGGTGAACTCGTACGGAGCGATGACGGTGTTCATCGTCTGGTACTCGATCCCGGGCGTGCTCGGGTCGTTCAGCCGCAGGATGGCCGAGTGTGCACCGGCAGCCTGCGGGCTCACCGTCACCGGCAGCTGCACCGGCGTTCCCTGCGGCAGGGCGATCGAGCCCGCCGAGCTGAAGGTCCCGTCGTTGCCGAGCCACGACAGGTCGTAGCTGACGGTGGTGCCGGGCCCGTCGTTGCGCGTGAACGTGTACGTGCGCGTGTACGACTGGCCGACGGTGACGCCCTCGCGGTCGTAGATCCCCGGGCCGGCGTTCGGCGTCGCGAGGAAGCCGGAGATGACCGTGTTCACCGGGACCGAGGACGAGATGTCGACGGTCTTGAGGTTGCCGCTGAGAAGCGTCCAGGCGGCGCCGACATCGATCAGGCCGGCGCCCTGGTCGTACGCCTGGAAGCGCGTCGGCTCGAGGAAGCGGGCCGAGGACATCAGCGCCTCGCGGATCTGCGCCGGCTGCTTCTGCGTTCCGGCGGCCTTCGCCGCGCTCACGAGCAGCGCCCCGGCACCCGTGGCCTGCGGAGCCGCCATCGAGGTGCCGTTGAAGAGCGCGTACCCGACCGGGCAGGTCTGGGCGAGGCAGCCCTGCGCCTGCCAGAGCGGGATCGACGAGATCGCCGCACCCGGGGCGACGAGGCTCGGGTCGAAGCCACCGTCCTCGCGCGGGCCTCGTGACGAGAAGTACAGCAGGTTGTCGTCGAACGGCATGGGCGCGCCGTAGTCCGCGGTGTACGTGTCGTCCGTGATGGAAGCGCCGATGCCGAGGACGCCACCGCACACGCCGGGATCGCCGGCGGTGTTGACGCCTGGCCCGTCGTTCCCCATCGAGATGAACATCTGGACGTTCGACTGCTCGATCAGGCGCTGGTAGACGATGCAGCGGGCGTTGTTCCCGTCGTTCAGCGCCGGCAGCCCGCCGATCGACATGTTGATGACGTCGACGTTCGACTGCTTGGCGACGAAGATCATCCCCTCGGTCAGCGCGTGGGCGGTGCAGCCCGCGACGAAGAGGCACGCGCGGAGCGACACGATCTTGGCTCCGGGCGCTGCACCGCTCATCGAGCCGCCGAAGAGCGCGTTGCCGGCCGCGATGCCGGCGACGTGCGACCCGTGAGCGCCGGAGACGATGCCGATGTTGACGTACTTGATGTTGCCTTCCGTCTGGACGACGAAGGGCATGCGCTCGGCGACTGGGGTCGCCGGGTTGTCGGTCCCGAAGAACCCGATGTCGCGGGCGACCTTGTAGTCGCGCATCGCCGTCTGGTCCGCGAACGAGTGGTTCTGGTTCGTGTCCACCCAGACGCTGGCGGTGTCGGTGTTCCAGAGCACGGCGAAGAGGCCGCTCGAGCCTGCCGGATTGCCGTCGCGGTTGACGTCCCGTCCGACCTCGCCTCCGAGACGCGTGTCGCGCTCGTTGAAGAGGCCGATCCGGTAGTTCCCGTTCGACGGCGCCGTGTACGTCACTCCGCCGAAGGTGAAGGAGGCCCCGCTGACCTGCGCCTGCATGTTGACCCAGGTCGGGTCGGGGTCGGTGACGGGGTCGGTGCCCGTGACCCAGTCGACGACCTTCGGCTGGCCCGTGCTCGTCGTGAGCAGGCTCGGGTGGTCGAGCGAGACGCCGGTGTCGACGATGCCGATCGTGACATCGCGGCCGTCCCAGGTGGGATGTGCGTTCACGAACTGCGCCGCCCCGGTGTCCTGGGTCGGCATGTACGGGTTCGCCCGCGGCGTGCTCGCGTTCGGTGTCGGCTGCGGTACCAGCGGGTCGATGCCCTGCGGGCGCGGACGCGGCACCGGGACCGTCTCGTCGATGTCGAGGGCCTCGACGCTGGCGAGCTGTGCTGCCTGCTCGACCTTGTCGAGCGGGATGCTGGCCCTGAGGTATCCGAGCGCGGCGTCGCGGTACTGGACCGTCCCTCCGAGCGCCTCGATCTGGGCGATCGCGTCCCTGGCCTGACCGCCCTTCGCGGCCACGAGCACGATCACGGAGGTCTTCCCCTGTGTCCGTGCGGCGGCGAGGAGCGCACGGTCGCGCTTGTCGAGGCCTCGGCCATTGCCCGCCGTCTGGGCGACGGCCGGTACTGCGATCGCTGCGGCGAGCGCCATGACGGCGAGCGCCGCGAGCGCAAGCACATGCTTGCTTCGCATGCTGTTTCCCCCTTGTGTCAGCGAGCGCTCGTCCGAGCGCCCTATCTGAAGGCGGGCCGATCCTAGCGACTGGCCGCGGGGGACGGCGGAGGAAGGGAAGCCGGTGGCGCCCCTTCCTCCATCGAGGCGTTTCCGCTAGCCGTGGATCGAGGCGATGACGGGGATGATCAGGATCGCGACGATGTTCGCGATCTTGATCATCGGGTTGATCGCGGGGCCGGCGGTGTCCTTGTACGGATCGCCGACCGTGTCACCCGTGATGCCGGCGGCATGGGCCTCCGAGCCCTTGCCGCCGTAGAGGCCATCCTCGATCGTCTTCTTCGCGTTGTCCCAGGCCCCGCCGCCCGAGGTCATCGAGATGGCGAGGAAGATCCCCGTCACGATCGTCCCGATGAGGAGGCCGCCGAGCATCTCCGGCTTGATGATCCCGACCGCGACCGGGATGACGACGGGGATCAGCGCCGGGATCATCATCTCCTTGAGCGCCGAGCCCGTCACGATCGAGATCGCGCGCGAGTAGTCGGGCCGCGAGGTCCGCTCCATGATCCCGGGGTCGTCCCGGAACTGGCGGCGCACCTCCTCGACGACCTGGCCGCCGACCCGGCCGACGGCCTGCATCGCCAGCGACGCGAACAGGAAGGGCATGAGCCCGCCGATGAAGAGGCCGGCGATGACCCACGGGTCCTGGAGCGAGAACGAGATGTCGAGCCCTTCCTCGGCGAGACCGCGGCCGTACTCGTCGAAGAGGATGAGGGCGGCGAGGCCGGCAGAGCCGATCGCGTAGCCCTTCGTCACCGCCTTCGTCGTGTTGCCGACCGCGTCGAGCGGATCGGTGATGCCGCGGACGGACTCCGGGAGGTCCGCCATCTCGGCGATCCCACCCGCGTTGTCCGTGACCGGGCCGTAGGCGTCGAGCGCGACGATGAGGCCGGTCATCGAGAGCTGGGCCATGACCGCGACCCCGATGCCGTACAGCGCCTCGCCGGCCGCGTAGTACGACCCGACGATCCCGGCGGCGATGACGAGGACGGGCAGGGCCGTCGCCTGCATCCCGACCGCGAGCCCGGCGATGATGTTCGTCGCGTGGCCGGTCTGGGACGCCTTTGCGATGTCCTTGACCGGCTTCCAGCGCGTGCCCGTGTAGTACTCGGTGATGGCGACCAGCAGGAAGGTCACCGCGAGGCCGATCAGCGCCGAGCCGTACAGGTTCCAGAAATCGAACTCGCCGTCGTCGAACGCCATCGTCACCGGGATGAAGCCGAGCGCCGAAAGCACGGTGGCGACGATGACGCTGCGGTAGAGCGCGTTGATGATCGCGTTCCGGCCCGTGCCGACGCGCGTGAAGAAGGTCCCGACCACCGACGCGAGGATCGAGATGCCCCCGAGCGCGAGCGGGTACAGCCAGAGGTTCGTCCCCTCGAACCCGATCCCGAGGAGCATGACGGCGACGGCCGTGACCGCGTAGGTCTCGAACAGGTCGGCGGCCATGCCCGCGCAGTCGCCGACGTTGTCCCCGACGTTGTCGGCGATGACCGCCGGGTTCCGCGGGTCGTCCTCCGGTATGCCTGCCTCGATCTTCCCGACCAGGTCGGCGCCCACGTCCGCGGCCTTCGTGTAGATGCCGCCGCCGAGACGCGCGAAGACGGAGATGAGCGAGCCACCGAACGCAAGGCCGATGAGGTCGTCGACGGCCGAGTCCGCACTGTTCCCGAGCCAGTCGGTGAGCACCCAGTAGTAGCCCGCGACCCCGAGCAGACCGAGGCCGACGACGAGCAGGCCGGTCACCGACCCGGCACGGAAGGCCACGGTGAACGCGGGCTGCAGTCCCTCACGCGCGGCCTCGGCGGTGCGGACGTTCGACCGCACGGCCACGTTCATGCCGATGAAGCCGGCGGCCGCCGAGAAGAGCGCGCCGATGAGGAAGCCGATCGCGGTGCCCCAGCCGAGCTCGTTGTAGAAGCCCAGCAGGAGGAACGGCACGATCGCGACGACCGCGATCGTCGTGTACTGCTTGCGCAGGTACGCCGTCGCGCCCTCCTGGATCGCGCTCGCGATCTCGCGCATCCGCTCGTTCCCGGCCGGCTGCTTCAGCAGCCACCAGGTCAGGTACAGCCCGTACAGCACCGCCACGGCCGCGCACGCCAGCGCGAACCCGACTGCGTGGTCAACGAAGAAGTCCATCGATCCTCCGGTCTCGGCCCGTCACAAACTGAAGCGCCAGGTCGCCCCGGCGCGGCGGATTATCTATCACAAGTCGCCGCGAAGGGCCTCACGGAGCCTCGGGCCCGGGCTCCGCGACGGCCTTGGCGTAGGCGAGCTGGAGGTTCGTCCTCGCCTGCTCGAGGTCGCGGACGACGCTCTCCTCCACCCCGGCGTCGCGCAGGACGGGCTCGAGCGCCCGCAGCGCCTCGATCGCGAGCCGCGCCTGCCCGAGGTCGCGGTCCTCGGCCGAGACCCGGTGGAACCCGAGCGAGGCGGTGGCCGAGAGCGCGTTCAGCAGGACGTCCGCCACCCCGACCTGGTCGAGCGCGGCGCGCAGCTCGTCCTCGGTCGGGAGCTCCGGCCCGTCCTCAGCCACCGATCGTCTCCGTGGCGCCGATCTGCTCGGCGTAGATCTCCTCGAGCGAGGCGCCCTCCTCGAACCGCTCGATCTGCCGCTCGGCTGCGTTCTGCTCCGGGATCGCGAGGTACGGCGCCGCCCCGATCTCCTCCGCCGCGGGCTGCACCCACTCGACGAGCTCCTCGAGGCGCTGCCTCGCCGGGATCGACTCGCCGCGGGCGAAATCGATCAGCTCGCCCGAAAGCCCCCACCTGATCGCACGCCAGAAGTTCTCCTCGATCAGGCGGTGCGGAAGCGGCGCCACGGGACGTCCCTCGTCGTAGGCCCGAGCGACCCGGGCGACCAGAGACGCCGCGAGCGCGGCGAGCGACTGCGCCTCGGCGAGCTCGGGCTGGCCGTCGCAGATGCGGATCTCCACCGTGGGGAACGCGAGGTGCGGCCGCACGCTCCACCAGATCTGCGTGTGCTCGGTGATCGACCCGGTGTCGTAGAGGAAGCGCACGAAGTCCTCGTACTGCTGCCACGACGTGAACGCGTCGGGGACCCCGCAACGGGGGAAGAAGCGCGTGAAGATCTGCGTGCGCGCCGAGTGGAGGCCACTGTTCACGCTCTCGACGAACGGCGAGCTCGCGGAGAGTGCGAGGAGCTCGGGGAGAAAGTTGCGCATCCCCGCGACGACCGCGATCGCGCGGTCCGGGCCGTTGACACCGACGTGGACGTGCAGCCCGAAGGTGTTGTTGCGCCAGACGACGTAGCGCAGGAGCTCGTCGTTGCGCCGGTAGTGCGGCGTGTCGATGATGCGCTGCTTCTTCCAGTCGGCCCAGGGATGCGTCCCCGTCGCGCCGAGGACGAGGCCCATCGGCTCGACGAGCGAGCGGAGCTGGGAGCGCCGCTCCGAGAGCACCGCCGGGACGTCGGCGAACGTCTCGCAGCCGCCCGTCCGCACCTCGACCTCCGACGCGATCAGCTCTCCGACGAGGTGCGGCTCGAGCACGGTCCCGCGCGCCGCCGACTGAACCTCCTCGAACCGGTTCACGAGGTCGTGCGTCTCCGGGTCGAGGAGCGCGAACTCCTCCTCGACCGCGACGGTGAAGTCGGTCGCCGTCTCGAAGCGCTCGCGCGCCTCGGCGATCAGCCGCTCCGGGGAGACCCTCTGCTCGTCGCCCATCGGCTCACTAACCTAGTTGAAGTATTGGCGGCAGCGCCTCGGCGGCGGGCGCCGGCTCAGGTGAGGTGGAAGTAGAGGGCGTACAGCAGGTCGACCGCCGGGTTCGAGGTGTGCACGTTGACGTCCGCAGGGACGTCGAGCAGCGCCTCCGAGTAGTTGAAGATGATCTTCACGCCGGCGTCGACGAGTCCCTGGGCTGCCTCCTGCGCGCTCTCGGCGGGGACGGCGATGACGCCGACGATGATGTTCCGCTCGCGGCAGATCTCGACGACGTCGTCGAACGAGCTCACCCTGAGGTCGCCCACGGTCTCGCCGATCTTGTCCGGATCGTTGTCGAAGATCGCCGCGATCGTGATGCCGTGCTCGTCGAAGATCGGCGAGCCCGTCACGGCGGCGCCGAGGCGCCCGGCGCCGACGAGGGCGATGTTGTGCTGTCCCTGGGTGCGCAGGATCTTGCGGATCTCGTCGAGCAGCCCGTCCGTGCGGTAGCCGACGCCGCGCCGCCCGAACTTGCCGAACGCGGACAGGTCGCGGCGGATCTGCGTGGCGTTGATGTTCGTGTACTCCGCGATCTCCTGCGAGGAGATCCGGTCCTTGCCCATCTTCTTCGCCTGGGTCAGGACCTGCAGGTACCTGCTCAGGCGCGCTGCGACTCCGACGGTCAGCCGTTCGGCCACGCTACCCCCCAACTCGTCGCTTGTGACAATTCGTCACGATTCTGCCAGCGACCCCGAGCACCTCGCCCGGGGAACCGTCAGGGACCCCGGGCGAGGCGCGCCCGGAGCGCGGCGGGCTCGACGAAGTAGGTGAAGGCACGCGCGCCGTCGATCTCGACGACCGGCAGCTCCGCGCGGTAGCGGCGCTCGAGGTCGGGGTCGCCGGAGACGTCGACGACGGCGAGATCGAAGCCGAGCTCGTCCCGCGCGGCGCGGACGACCTCGAGCGCACGCTCGCAGAGCCCGCAGTCCGGAGCGTGGTAGACGGTGACCCGCGCCAGGGTGCCTACGGATAGAGGCCGCGCGTGGTCGTCGCCTCGGCGACCCGCTGCACGGCGATCCCGTACGAGGCCATGCGCAGACTGACCGCGCGCGTCTCGTGCGTGTGCCAGGCCTCCTCGAACGCGCGCGCGACGATGTCGTGGAGCTTCGCGTTGACCTCGTCCTCGCGCCAGAAGTACTCCTGGAGGCCCTGCACCCACTCGAAGTACGAGACGACGACGCCACCGGCGTTGGCGAGGACGTCGGGCATCACGATCACCCCGCGGTCCTCCAGGATCGCGTCGGCCGACGGCGTCACCGGACCGTTCGCTCCCTCGCAGACGATGCGGGCCTTCACCCGGTCCGCGTTGCGGTCGGTGACGACCTGCTCGAGCGCGGACGGCGCGAGCACGTCGCAGGGAAGCTCGACGAGCTCCTCGTTCGACACGGCCTCGGCGTTCGCGAGCCCCGCGAGCGACCCGTGCTCCTGCTTGTGCGCGAGCGCCATCGGCACGTCGAGGCCGTCCGGGTTGTGGACGCCGCTCGAGGAGTCGGACAGTGCGACCACCGTCGCCCCCTCGGCGTGGAGCAGGTTCGCGAGATTGCTACCGACGTTCCCGAACCCCTGGATCGCAACCGTGTAGTCGGCGACGCGCTCGCCGAGCTTCCCGGCGAGCGACTGGATGCAGTAGAGCGAGCCGCGCGCCGTCGCCTCCTCGCGCCCGAGCGACCCACCGAGCGAGAGCGGCTTGCCGGTGACCACTCCGAGCACCGAGTGCCCCTTGTTCATCGAGTACGTGTCGAAGATCCACGCCATGACGCGGCCGTCCGTCCCCACGTCCGGAGCGGGGATGTCCCGCTCGGGCCCGATGTCGTTGATGATCTCGCTCGTGTAGCGCCGGGTCATCCGCTCGAGCTCGCGCACCGAGAGCCCCTTCGGATCGCAGACGACGCCGCCCTTCGCACCTCCGAACGGCAGCCCCATCAGCGCGCACTTCCACGTCATCCACATCGCGAGCGACTTCACCTCGTCGAGCGTCACGTCCGGGTGGTAGCGGATGCCTCCCTTCGAGGGCCCGCGCGCGATGTTGTGCGTCACTCGGTACCCGACGAAGACCTCGATCGAGCCGTCGTCCATGGACACCGGGATCGAGACCTCGACCGCCTTCTTGCAGTAGGAGAGGACGCGGACGAGGTCGGGGTCGATGGCGAAGATCTCGCCGACCCTGCGCAGCTGCGAACGCGCGATGTCGTAGGGGTTCTCGCGGAGGTGTGAGGCCACTACCGCTTCGGACATGACGCGCGCCTCCTCGCTCGCTGGACGGGGCGAGTATAGGGCGGTCAGCGCACCGCGTACTCGATGCTCTCGACCTGCCGCCGCGTCCCGTCGCCCGGCCGTGCGACGACCCGGATGACGTAGCTCCCGCGCCGCAGGCGCTCGCCCTCGGGGCCACGTCCCGTGAGCCCGAACGTGTACCGGCCAGGGAGCACCTCCCGGCGGCGCGCCAGGACTCCGAGCAGCCTCGTACCGCGCCAGAGCTGGACGTCCAGCTCATCGACCGCGCGCACCTGTGGCTGCGGCGCGCCGGTGACGGCGCCGGCGACGAGGCTCAGCGCGGCCGGTGTCGCATCGGACACGCGCGCACTGGTCGTCTTCAGCGTGAGCCGCGAGATCAGGTCGACGCCGCGCGCCGGCACGGCGACCGCCCAGGGCACGTGCACCTCGTGCGCGTCCGCGACGCGGAGCACGAGCTCCCCGGTCGCGACGCCGGCCTCCTGGGAGAGCTCGCGGGTGTCGGCGGTCACGACGACCCCGGCGCTCGCTCGCGGGCGCAGGCGAACACGCTCGGGATCGACCGAGATCACGACGCCCTTCGGCGCGAGGGCCGCGGACGCGACGCGGACGACGACCGTCCTCGTCGAGACGTTGCGGACGCGGATCGTCTGCTCGAGGCTGAAGCGCTCGAACTCGGGCGCGCTCTCGGCCGAGCCGAACGAGACGGAGGCGGGCACGACTGCGACCTCCTGCTGCACGGCGGAGCGGAGGTCGATCAATCCCGCACCCGAGGCCGAGGGGTCGAGGTCGCGCCGCTGCGCCGAGCCGACGAGGAGGCCGCGCAGCTCGGCCGCGCCGAGACGGGGACGACCCTGCGCGAGGACCGCTGCTGCACCGGCTGCGACGGCCGCGGCCGCGCTCGTCCCGCTGACGGTGCCGAAGCGAACCTCGCCCTGGTCACCCCGTCCGGGCTCGGACGTCGGCACCGCGACCCCGGCCGCGACGAGGTCGGGCTTGAGCACGCCGCCGAGCGCGAGCCCGCGCGACGAGAAGGCGGCGATCGCGCTCCCCTCCTCGTTCGCGGCCACCGAGACCGCGCCGATCGCGACGGTCACGGGGACGCCGGCACCGAGAAACGCGCGGATCTCTGCCACGAGCTCTCGCGGGAGCCCGGCCACCGGCACGCCCTCCGGTACGTCCAGGCTGAACGCACCCGCCGGCAGCGGCCCGTCGACGAGCACGGCGAGCGCGCCCGCCGTGGTCGCCTCCTCGACGGCCTCCTCGGAGAGCGCTCCGCGCGGCAGGAGCGCCGCGCCCCCGGCGATCGCGCTCTCGCCCTCCTGGTCGAAGAACCCGGCGATCCCCCGCGCCGCCGCGGCGCGCGTGACGGGGACGACGCCGGCCGTGACGGTCCCGGACGGTGCGCCGCCGAGAGGCAGCTGTCCCTCGAAGAGCACCCGCAGCCCGGCCCGCACCTGCACGCGTACGGTGGGCATCGCCGGGCGCGCGTCCGAGGCCGCGATCGTGAGCGCCTCCCGAGCGCCTCCCGGGCCGGCGATGCTCCCGTAGCTCGGCCCGGCCTGACCGTCGTTCCCGGCCGGGACGACGACGAGCGTGTCGAGCGTGGTCGCCCCTGCGACGGCCTGCGCGAGCGGCCCGTCGGGGAAGGACGCGTACGGCTCCACGAAGCCGACGAGGGCGATGCGGACCGCGTCGAGGGTGTCCCCGTCGTCGTTCGGGTCGACCGCGGCCTCGAGCCCCGCGAGGATCTGGTCGGTGCGCGAGTACACCGTGTACCCGCCCTCGGCGTCGGGCTGCCAGCCCGCGATGCGGATGGGCAGGATCGAGGCTCCGGGCGCGACGCCGTGCAGGCCGCCGGGACCGTCGGAGCCGGTGACGATCCCCGCGAGCTCGGTCGCGTGGCGCTCGGGGCGGCCCGGGATCGTCGGATGCGGCTGGGCGACGGCACCGCTGCCCGGGTTGAGCAGGTCGATGCCCGTCTGCACGCTCCCGCGCAGGTACGGGTGGGTCGGATCGACGCCGGTGTCGAGAAGGGCGACGGTGACGCCGCTGCCGTCGAGACCGGGGATCTCGAGGCCGGTGACGGCCGAGGTCGTCGTCGCGAGCGTCTCGGCGGTCTGCGCCGGGTAGGCGATGCGCACGGGGTACACGGCGGAGACCTCGCGGTCGCCCTCGAGCAACGCGAGCGACGTCGGGTCGAGCCGCGTCGAGATGCCGTTCAGCACGCGCACGTACCGGTACTCGGCCGCGATGCGCGCCCCGCGCGAGGCCATCCGGGCGAGGAACTGCTCCTGGAGTGTGATCGCGGCGCCCGTCCACGCGCGCATCTCCGCCTCCGATGCCCTCCCGCCGTTCTCCGCGACCCTGGCCGCGAGCGAAGGCGCCCGCAGGACGACGACGTAGCGCTGCGCCGTCGAGACCGCCGCCCGCACGCCGAGCACCCCCTGCCACCCGGCCTCGTCGATCGTCGTCGGGGAAGCGGACGGCTGCTGCGCGCGGGCCCCGACGACGCCGACGAGGAAGGCGGCAGCCGCCACCGCCGCGACCGACGCGATCGCCTTACGCGAACGACGCGTAGGCATCGAGCCCGAGGTAGGAGGGGTACGGGAGCGCCGCCGTGAAGCGTGCAGCGGAGCCGATCATCGCGGCGTTGTCCGTGCACAGGGCGAGGGGCGCGAACCGCGCCTCGGGGAGTGCCTCGCGCAGACCCGAGTTGGCAGCGACGCCGCCCACGACGGCGATCCGCTCCAGGCCGGCCCGCTCCGCCGCTTCTCGCGCCCGGCCGACGAGCGCCTCGACGATCGCCCGCTGGTAGGAGGCCGCCAGGTCCGCCTTCCTCCGCTCGACCTCGTCCTCCTCGAGATCGCGCACCGCGTACAGCAGCGCCGTCTTGAGCCCGGAGAACGAGAAGTCGAGCCCGGGCACACGCGCGACGGGGAACGGGAATGCCCCGGGGTCGCCCTCGCGCGCGAGCCGGTCGATCTCCACACCGCCCGGGTACCCGAGCCCGAGCAGCCGCGCACCCTTGTCGAACGCCTCGCCGGCCGCGTCGTCGAGCGTCGTCCCGAGGCGCTCGGACGAGCCGTGCTCGCGCACCGCGAGCAGCAGCGTGTGGCCCCCGCTCGCGAGCAGGCACAGGAACGGCGGCTCGAGCGGGCCCGGCTCGAGGTAGAGCGAGGCGACGTGCCCCTGGAGATGGTCGACCGGGACGAGCGGAAGCCGACGGGCCCAGGCGAGCGCCTTCGCCGCAGAGAGCCCCACGAGCAGCGCGCCGACGAGGCCCGGGCCCTGCGTCACCGCGACTCGCCGCACCCCCTCGATCGAGGTGCCTGCGTCCGCGAGCGCCTCCCGCACGACGGGCGCAACGAGCTCGAGGTGGCGCCGCGACGCGATCTCCGGGACGACCCCGCCGTAGCGGGCGTGCAGGTCCGCCTGCGAGGACACGACGGACGAGAGCACGTCCCCGTCGTCGGTGACCACTGCGGCCGCCGTCTCGTCGCACGACGTCTCGATTCCCAGGATCAAGACGCCTTTTCCTCCGTGTCCGGCTCGCGCCACATGAAGTGCGTGGGGGAACCAATGTTTCCCCCACGGCCCTCATTCACGGTCGCGACCCGCCAACACTCGCTTGGGCTCCCGCCGGGCAAAGCCCGGCTCCGCCCGCAATCGTTCGTCGCCGCCCCCGGCGGCCAGCAATCACTCATGAGGCCTTCTCCTCGGTATCCGGCTCGCGCCACATGATCAGAGCGTCCTCGCGATTGTCGGTGTAGTAGCCGCGCCGGATGCCGCGGGACTCGAAGCCGAGACGCTCGTACAGGCGGATCGCCTCCGCGTTCGAGACGCGCACCTCGAGCGTGTAGCCCCGTCTCGGGTCGGAGGCCGTGACCTCGAAGAGGCGCTCGAGGAGCGTCGAGGCGATGCCGCGACGCCTGAAGGCGGGCGAGACGGCCACGTTCATGACGTGCCACGCGTCGACGTAGCGAGAGACGAACGCATAGCCGACGAGCTCGCCCTCCTCGAGGTAGGCCCCGAGCGCGATCGAGCTGGGCTTGCGCAGCTCGGCAGCGAACATCGAGCGCGACCAGGGCGTCGGGTACGAGGCCCGCTCGATCTCCTCGACCGTGTCCAGGTCCCGTTGCTCGAGGCGGCGCAGCTCGACGTTCACGGACCGCTCCGCGGCTTCGCGTCCGGAGCGCGCACGTAGATCGGGAGAACGTCGTCTGCGGCGCCGAACCCGTCCGCCAGCGAGACGTGGAGGCGCGCGCTCGGCACGTGGACGGGATCGTCGTCCGGTGGGACGCGAGCCCCGAGCCGCTCGAGCGCGTGCCGGTGGCGGACGGCGCCGCTCCCGACGCAGAGCGTCCCGGGCTCGAGCTCGAGTTCGTCCGGTGCAACCGCATGCGGGCCGGTGACGAACACCTCGCCGCGGCGCGCGTCGACGACCGGGAAGGCGTCCGGCCGCGCGGCGGCGAGCGCGTCGAGCGTCGAGACCCCCGCGACCGGGAGATCGAGCGCGAGCGCCAGGCCGCGGGCGGCCGCGAGGCCGATCCTCGTGCCCGTGAAGCTGCCCGGACCGGTGCCGACGACGAGGGCGTCGACGCCGGCGGGCTCGAGGCCCGCATGCCGCAGCAGGGAGTCCACGTCCTCGAGAAGCGCGCGCGGGGGCGAGACCCGCTCGCCGAGTACCTCCCCGTCCTCGACGAGCGCGCTCGTGGCGACGTCGGTCGCCGTGTCGAAGGAGAGCGTCACCATTCCTCGGATCCTTCTAGCAGCGCGTCGTCCGCCACGGCGAGCGCGAGCACGCGCCGGTCGCCGCCCCCGTGCTCGAGACGAATCGCGGCGCGCGCGGGCGGGAGTGCCGCCAGGCCCGCCTCCGGCCATTCGACGAACACGATCGCGTCGTCGAAGTACGGCTCGAGGTCGCCCCACTCCGCCGGGGAGAGGCCGGCGAAGCGGAACAGGTCGAGGTGCGAGACGTCGGGGTTGCCGGCGTACCGGTGGCCGATGGTGAATGTCGGGCTCGTCACCGGCGCCGTGACTCCGAGCGCACGGCACGCGCCGCGGACGAACGTCGTCTTGCCCGTCCCGAGCTCGCCCGAGACGGTGACGACGTCGCCGGAGCGGAGGCGCTCCGCGAGCCGTGCGGCGACCCGCTCGGTCTCCGGCGCGGACTCCGTGCGCACCTGGACGATGCGCGCGGCCGGGCCGGGCCCGCCGGGGCCCGACTGCATCAGAACAGGCCGAGCTGGACGGAGTCGGGCTCGGCCGTGGGCGCCGGCGCCGGCTCCTCCTCCACCACCGACGCATCGACCACGCGGTCGAGCAACGCCGGGATCCGGGCGAAGTCCTCCTCGAGCACCTTCAGCATCGACGGGGTGTAGAGCGCCGCGGCAGGATGGAAGAGCGGGTACAGGAGCACGGTCCGGGCGCCCAGCGTCACCTCCTGCTCCTGCCCGTGCACGCGCGTGATCCCGGCCGGGCGCCCGGAGAGCAGCTTCGTCGCGAAGTTCCCGAGCGTCGCGACGAGCACGGGCTCGAGCAGCTCGATCTGCCGGAAGAGGTGCGGCTCGCAGGCGGCGATCTCGTCGGGCTGAGGATCGCGGTTCCCCGGCGGCCGGCACTTGAGGACGTTGGCGACGAAGACGTCCGCCCGCGTCAGGCCGATTCCCTCGAGCAGCCGGTCGAGGAGCTTCCCGGCCTGGCCGACGAAGGGGACGCCCTGCTGGTCCTCGTGGAACCCCGGCGCCTCGCCCACGAAGACGAGGTCCGCATCCGGGCTGCCGGAACCGAACACGACCTGGGTCCGCCCGGCGGAGAGCGCGCACTTCGTGCACGAGGCCGTCTGCTCCGCGTACTCCCGGAGCGCCGCTGCACGCTCGACGGCGTCCATCGGCGGTCAGTCTACGCCGCGTTCCGGATGCGCCCGCGCGCAGCCGAGAGCGCGTGCGCTAGTGCCCGCAGCCGCAGGAGCCGCCGCAGCAGCCACCGCCGCCGCCGCTGCTCGTGGCCGGAGCCGAGACGCCGGCCTTCACGCCCGCGCCGTGCACCGCGAAGGTCGAGAGCTGCTTGAGGACGTTCCCGCCGCCGCACTCGGGGCACGACACCGCCTGCTCCGACGAGCGGACGAGCTCCTCGAAGTGCGACTCGCACTCCATGCACGCGTACTCGTAGATCGGCACGCCGCGAGTGTACTGTCGCGAGCGGTGGAGCGGTGGGCCGTGCCCGTGCTCGAAGGCCGGATCGTGCGGCTCGAGCCGCTCGCGCCCGGGCACGAGGAGAGCCTCTGGCTCGCCTCGCGCGACGCGAGGACCTGGCGCTGGCTGAGCGTCGTGCAGCCGGCAACGCGCGCGGAATGGACGGCGTGGCTGGAAGCGGCGCTCGCGGCCGCCGCGGAGGGCAGCGAGCTGCCGCTCGTGACCTCGACCAGCGGGCGAGTCGCCGGCTCCACGCGCTTCCTCGCCCTTCGGCCCGAGCACCGGTCCGTCGAGATCGGGTGGACCTGGCTCCATCCCGCCGTCTGGGGCACCGGCGCGAACGTCGAGGCGAAGCTCCTCCAGCTCCGGCATGCCTTCGAGACCTGGGGCTGCCGGCGGGTCGAGCTCAAGACGGACGCGCTGAACGAGCGGTCCCGCGGCGCGCTCGAAGCGCTCGGCGCGACGTTCGAGGGAGTGCACCGGAAGCACATGCTCGTGCGCGGCGGCGCGAGCCGGGACAGCGCCTGGTACAGCGTCACGGACGAGGAGTGGCCCGCGGTGCGAGAGCGCCTGGAGTCCCGGCTCGCTGCCAGGGGCGCGGGCGCTGCTACCCTCCGGGCGCCCGGTATCCCGTAGCGGAACTGGAGCGATAAATGATCGACACGATCGAGGTCATCGGCGCCGGCGGCCGCGTCGGCTCGGCGGTGAGCGCGCGGCTCCGCGAGCGTGGGCTGCGGCTCGACGGGGCGCAGCCCGGGCTCGTGCTCCTGTGCGTGCCGGACCGGGCGATCGCCGACGTGGCGCAGGCGATCCCACTCGGCCCCTGGGTCGCCCACGTGAGCGGCGCGACGCCGCTCGCCGCCCTCGCTCCGCACGAGCGCCGGTTCGGGCTGCACCCGCTGCAGTCGTTCTCGAAGAGCCGCGGGCCGGAGCAGCTCGACGGGGCGTGGGCAGCCGTGACCGCCGAGAGCCCGGAAGCGCTCCGAGTCGCCACCTGGCTCGCGGAGACGCTCGGCCTCAGACCGTTCGAGCTCGAGGAGGCGGGCCGCGGCGCCTACCACGCCGGCGCTGCGATCGCGTCGAACTACCTGGTCACCCTTCGCGCCGCTGCACGCTCGCTCCTCGAGGCCGCCGGCGCGCCTCCCGACGCGCTCGACCCACTCATCGGCGGCGTCGTGGACGGGGGCTTCGAGCTCACCGGCCCGATCGCACGCGGCGACTGGGAGACCGTCGAGCGCCACCTCGAGGTGATCCGCGCCGAGCGTCCCGAGCTCGAGGGCCTCTACCTCGCGCTCGCCGAGGCGACGGCACGCGTCGCGGGGCGCGATCCAAGCGAGGTGCCGGCGTGAAGGTCGCGCGCACGATCGCGGAGCTGCGGGCCCTGCTCGAGCCGGGAGACGGAGCGGTCGCGCTCGTCCCGACGATGGGCGCGCTGCACGCGGGCCACCTCGCGCTGCTCGAGGCCGCCCGCGCCGAGTGCGACACGGTCGTGATGAGCCTGTTCGTGAACCCGGCGCAGTTCGGCGACCCGGGCGACCTCGACCGCTACCCGCGAGACGAGGCGCGCGACCTCCGGCTCGCCGACGAGGCAGGCGTCGACGTCGTCTTCGCACCCTCGGTGGAGGAGATGTACCCACCTGGGTTCCAGACCTGGGTCGAGGTGAGCGAGCTCGGCTCGGTCCTCGAGGGACGGTTCCGCCCCGGCCACTTCCGCGGCGTCGCCACGGTCGTCCTCAAGCTGCTCCTCGCCGTGCGCCCGACCCACGTCTACTTCGGCCGCAAGGATGCGCAGCAGGTCGAGGTCGTCCGCACGGTGACCCGTGACCTCGGGGTCGACGTCGAGGTGCGGGCGGTCCCCACCGTCCGCGACGCCGACGGGCTCGCCCTCTCGTCGCGCAATGTCTTGCTCTCCCCCGGGGAGCGGCAGCGAGCGCTCACGCTTCCCCGCGCGCTCGCGACGAAGGACGCCGCGCGTGCCCGCGAGTTACTCGCCGAGAACGGCCTCGCCGTCGACTACGTCGAGGTCGCAGACTTCGACCCACCAGTCCTCGCCGGAGCCGTCCGCGTCGGCTCCACCCGCTTGATCGACAACGTCCCGCTGGAAGGAGACGAAGAATGAGCATCCGCCCGCAGCAGCCCGGCCCCGCGACCCCGGCCCCCGGCAAGCTGCCCCTGACCGAGCTCCCGGAGATGAAGGCGCGCCGGCAGCCGATCGTGATGGTCACGGCCTACGACGCGCCCGGGGGCCGACTAGCCGACCAGGCGGGCACAGACCTCGTCCTCGTCGGGGATTCGGCGGCCATGACCGTGCTGGGGCACGAGTCCACCGTGCCGGCGACGATGGAGGAGATGCTGATCCTGACCCGCGCGGTGACGCGCGGGGCGAAGCGGCCCGTGGTCATCGCGGACATGCCCTTCGGCTCCTTCCAGGTCTCGGACGACGAGGCCGTCCGGAACGCGATCCGCTTCGTGAAGGAAGCGGGGGCCGACGCGGTCAAGTTGGAGGGCGCCGGCCCGATGCTCTCGCGCGTGCGCGCGATCGTCGGCTCCGGGATCCCGGTCATGGGCCACCTCGGCCTCACGCCGCAGTCGGCGACGATGCTCGGCGGCTTCAAGGCGCAAGGCCGATCGGCGGAGAAGGCGCTCGCCCTGCTCTCCGACGCGCGTGCGCTCGAGGCGGCGGGCTGCTTCTCGCTCGTGCTCGAGGCCGTGCCCGCACCGGTGGCGCGGCGCGTCACCGAGCGCCTCGCGATCCCGACGATCGGTATCGGCGCGGGCGTCGACTGCGACGGCCAGGTCCTCGTCTGGCACGACCTCCTGGGCCTCTACGAGGGACGGGCCGCGCGCTTCGTGAAGCGCTACGCGGACGTGGGCGAGGTCGTCCGCACGGCGCTCGAGAGCTACGCGGAGGACGTTCGCGAGCGCCGCTTCCCCGAGGAGCAGCACACGTACTCGATCCCGGCCGAGGAGCTCGAGGTCTTCGAGCGGGCGCTCGAGTCGAGCCGCGAAGCCGAAAGCTGGCTCTAGAGCATCGCGAACACGCCGACGACCGCGGCGAGCAGCGCCGCTCCGGCCCCGATCGCGGCCAGCGAGCGCAGCCAGCCCCACCCGTGGACGACCCGGACCCCGAGCACGAGCAGCGCGAGCGACCAGGCCACGAAGAGGAGTTGCGCGACGAGTAGCGCATTCTCCCCCGTGCCCTCGTCGGCGCCCGTCGCGCGGAAGGTGTCGCCTCCGTAGAGGGCGAGGCGCACGGGCAGCAGCACGAGGAACGAGAGCGCCAACGGGGCGAGCGCGAAGCCGACGAGCTGCCGCTCGCGCCTGAACCCGCCGAGGCTGCCGAGGAGCCGGGCGCCGAAGAAGAGCGCGAAGCCCGCCAGGAAGTAGCCGACCGCGCCGTAGATCCCGCCGGCGACGAAGGTCCAGACGGCCACGAGCAGGAGGTCGTAGTCGTCCTTGTCGAGGAGACCACCCGCGGTCGAGCTCGCGAGCACGGCGGCCATGCCCGCGAGCAGGACGAGCAGCAGGACGGGCTCCGAGCGCGCGGCGACGTCGTCGGGATCCTCCTCGCGGAGCGCGAAGAACACCGAGCGTGGGCTCACGAGCGTCGCCGGCACGCGCAGCCACCAGGCCCGGTCTGGCGAGAGCTCCCGCTCGCCCTCCGTCACGTCGAGCAGCACGCGCCGAGGGTAGCCGGGATGCCCACGCTGCGGTCGCGCGAGGCAGGTCGCTCGCTAGACGTCCGGGCGCGCTCGTACGCTCGCGAGATCATGCGGCGAGGCTCGTTCTTCGATCGCTTCGCGAACCGGGTCGCGTACTTCGCGGGCAATCCGGTCGCATTCATGGCCGCCGTCCTCCTGATCCTCGCGTGGATCGTCGCCGGCCCTCTCTTCGGCTTCAGCGACACGTGGCAGCTCGTCATCAACACGACGACGACGATCGTCACCTTCCTGATGGTGTTCGTCATCCAGAACACGCAGAACCGGGACGGCCACGCCACCCAGGTCAAGCTCGACGAGCTGATCCGCTCGGTCGAAGGGGCCCACAACGGGCTCCTCGACATCGAGGAGCTCTCCGAGGCGGAGCTGCTCGCGTTCCGGGAGAAGTACGTCGACCTCGCGAAGGCCGCACGGGACGAGATGCGCCGTGACGTCGGCGAGACCGGAAGCCCGACGATCGAGTTCCCGAAGACCGACTGAGCGCTACGCGGCCGCCGCGGCGGGCTCGGCGAGCACCCCGCGCAGGAAGAGGCCCGTGTACGAGCCCTCGATCTCGGCGACCTCCTCGGGCGTGCCCGCCGCGATGACCTCGCCGCCCTCGTCGCCGCCCTCCGGCCCGAGGTCGACGATCCAGTCGGCCTGCTTGATGACGTCGAGGTTGTGCTCGATCACGAGCACGGTGTTCCCGGAGTCGACGAGCCGCTGGAGCACCTCGAGCAGCTTCTCGATGTCGGCGAAGTGGAGCCCCGTCGTCGGCTCGTCGAGGATGTAGAGCGTCTTCCCGGTCGCGACCTTCGAGAGCTCGGCTGCGAGCTTGACCCGCTGCGCCTCGCCTCCCGAGAGCGTCGTCGCCGGCTGGCCGAGCTTCACGTAGTCCAGCCCGACGTCGTGCAGCGTCTGCAGCCGCCGCCGGATCTTCGGGATCTTCGCGAAGAACTCGAGCGCCTCCTCGACGGACATCTCGAGCACGTCCGCGATCGACTTGCCCTTGAACCGGACCTCGAGCGTCTCCTTGTTGTAGCGCCGCCCGTGACAGGTCTCGCAGGGCACGTACACGTCCGGGAGGAAGTGCATCTCGATCTTGATCGTCCCGTCGCCCTTGCACGCCTCGCAGCGTCCGCCGCGGACGTTGAACGAGAAGCGCCCCGGCTTGTAGCCGCGCACCTTCGCCTCCGGGGTCAGCGAGTACAGCTCGCGGACGTGCGTGAACAGGTCCGTGTACGTCGCCGGGTTCGAGCGCGGCGTCCGCCCGATCGGGCTCTGGTCGATGTCGATGACCTTGTCGAAGCACTCGATCCCCTCGACGCCCTCGTGCTCGCCCGGCTTCACGCGCATCCGGTTGAGCCGGTTCGCGAGCGCCTTGAAGAGCACCTCGTTGACGAGCGTCGACTTGCCGGACCCCGACACGCCCGTCACGGCGACGAAGCGCCCGACCGGGAAGTCGACGTCGATGCCCTTCAGGTTGTGCATCGTCGCGCGCCGGACGCCGAACCAGCCGCGCCCGTCGTCGCCGCGCCGCGGCGGCACCGCGATGCGCCGCTCGCCGCTCAGGAACTGGCCCGTGATCGAGCCGTCCGTGTCCGCGACCGTGTCGGCGGTGCCCTCGGCGACGACCTCTCCCCCGTGCTCGCCGGCCCCCGGCCCCATGTCCACGAGCCAGTCCGACGAGCGCATCATCTGCTCGTCGTGCTCGACGACGAGGACGGTGTTCCCGACGTCGCGCAGCCGCTCGAGCGTGTCGATGAGCCTGCCGTTGTCGCGCTGGTGGAGCCCGATCGAGGGCTCGTCGAGGATGTAGAGGACGCCGACCAGCTGCGAGCCGATCTGGGTCGCGAGCCGGAGCCGCTGCGCCTCGCCGCCCGAGAGCGTCTTGGCCGCCCGGTCGAGCTGGAGGTAGCCGACGCCGACGTTCTCGAGGAAGGTCAGCCGCTCGCGGACCTCCTTCAGGATGCGCCGGCCGATCAGCTCCTCCGTCTTGGTCAGCTCGAGCTCGTCGACGAAGCGAAGCGCGCGCGCGACGGACATCTGCGTGAAGCCGTGGATCGAGAGCCCGCCGATCGTGACGGCGAGCACCTCCGGCTTCAGGCGCGCGCCCCCGCACTCCGGGCAGGGGCGGAAGCTCATGTACTCCTCGATCCGGTCGCGCTGCTGCGAGGAGTCGGTCTCTCGATAGCGGCGCTGGAGGTTCGAGACGAGGCCCTCGAAGGCCATCGTGTACTGCCGCTTCCTGCCCATCCGGTTCCGGTAGGTGACGAACACCTTGTCCCCGCCCGTTCCGTACAGGAACCGGCCCTGCTCCTCGGAGCCCAGGTCCCGCCAGGGCGTGTCGAGCGAGATCTCGTACCGATCGGCGACGGCCTCGATGACGCTGTCGTAGAAGCTCTGGCTGCCGATCGTCCACGGCACGAGCGCGCCCTCCTCGATCGAGAGCGACGTGTCCGGGACGAGCAGGTCGGGATCGATCTCGAGCTGCGCGCCCAGGCCGGTGCAGCGCGGGCAGGCTCCGTGCGGCGAGTTGAAGGAGAAGATGCGCGGCTCGAGCTCGGCGAGCGAGACCCCGTGCTCGGGGCACGCGAAGTTCTCCGAGAACGTCATCGACTCCGCGTTCTCGCCGACGACGTCGATCGTGACCAGGCCCTCGGCGAGCGAGGTCGCCGTCTCGACCGACTGCGTCAGTCGCTGCCGCAGGTCCGGCTTCATCACGAGCCGGTCGACGACGACCTCGATCGTGTGCTTGAACTTCTTGTCGAGCTCGATCTCCTCCTCGAGCAGGCGCTGCTCCCCGTCCACCTTCACGCGCGTGAAGCCGTCGCGCCGGAGCTCCTCGAGCACGTCCTTGTACTCGCCCTTGCGGTCCCGCACGACGGGGGCGTTCACGGTGAACTTCGCGCCCTCGGGGAGGCGGAGCACCTGCTCGACGATCTGGTCGAGCGATTGCCCCGCGATCGGCCGGCCGCAGATCGGGCAGTGCGGTCGCCCGACCCGCGCGTACAGGAGCCGCAGGTAGTCGTAGATCTCCGTGACCGTGCCCACCGTCGAGCGCGGGTTCCGCGACGTCGTCTTCTGGTCGATCGAGATCGCCGGCGAGAGCCCGTCGATCGAGTCGACGTCCGGCTTCTCCATCATCTGCAGGAACTGCCGCGCGTACGCGGACAGGGACTCGACGTACCGCCGCTGCCCCTCGGCGTAGATCGTGTCGAAGGCGAGCGACGACTTCCCGGAGCCGGAGAGGCCGGTGACGCAGACGAGGGCGCCCCGCGGGATGCGGACAGTGACGTTCTTCAGGTTGTGCTCGCGGGCACCGTGGACGACGAGCTCTTCGGCCATGCGCCAGTCAGTCTAGCCGGTCGAACAGACGTTCGATCACGCTGCCGACCGGGCTCTCGGCCGGGGCTCCGGCGCCGCTAGACGACGTCGACGAGCTGCGCGCTCCGGCGCGATCCGCGCAGGCACCAGCCGTAGTCTCGCGGCGTCTTCGCGAGCGCGCGGCAGTCGGCCTCGCGCTCCTCGTCGGTCCTCCGGAAGCGACCGGCGATGATGCCGATCGCGCGGTAGCAAGCGCCCCGGAGACGCAGCTCCAGTGACGTGCAGAGCACCGTCGCGCGCATGCCGTCGGCGTCGTTCGAGGTGATGTCCATCGCCGCGCCCTGGATGCAAATCCGCTGCGCGCCGTAGGGCCGCGCCAGCTCGCACAGCGGCGCGATCTGCGCGGCGTCGCGCTCGTTCTGGGCCGAGGTGTCCCGGCCGAAGGAGATGAAGCAGGCCTCCTTCCAGTCGGCGCGCAGCGTCGAGCACAGCTCCGCGATGCGCTCCCAGTCGAACCCGATCACCATCAGCATTCGGGTCGTCGAGCGCTTGTAGCACTCGTACCGGTCCGCCTCGACGACGGCCGGGCACGGGTACATCGGGTCGTCCTCGCGCAGCCAGCGGGACGTCGCACCGTACATCGGAGAGATGTTCTCCATGAAGACGCCGCCCTTGCAGGCCTCGGCGTCCCAGTGCGTCGCCAGGCGCCTGCAGACGTCGAGGCTGCGGCCCACGTCGTACCCGGTGGTGAGCATCAGCCCGTGCCCAAGCCCGTGCAGGCACTGGTAGGCGAGCCAGGTGACGTCGCGCACGCTGCGGTCGGCGCAGAGGCGGCGCGAGACCTTCGCCAGCGACGCCCGCGAGTACGACTTCACGTCGAGCAGCGAGCGCTCGAGGACGCCGTGGTAGTAGCCGGACCAGCACGCGGACGTCCCCTGGGCGAACGTCCGCGCCACGTTGCCGTGGAAGCGGGCGAGCGAGGCGGCGCCGATCGTGTGCGCGATGCGATGGCATCCGCCCTCGCCCTCGGCGATCCGTCGCTCGAAGATCGCGAGCGCCGCTTTCGGGCCGCGGCGGAAGGCGATGTTGCCGAACGCCTGCTCGACGCACGTCTGCTCGGAGCACTCGGCGAGCGTCGTGTCGTCCGGTCGGAACTGGCCGGCGACGGGATGGGGCGCGAGGGGTGGCAGCAGCGTCGCGGGACCTCCCGTCGCATCGTCGGACGAGACCGCCGCGACGCCGAGCACGACGGCGACCGCGCCCAGCGCAAGCGATGCCAACACCAGCCTCCCAGAGGCAGGCCCACCCAACCCCATACGTCCACCGTAGTGCGTCCGCCCGAAAAGTCCAGCAGGCGCTCGCTCGCGGCCTCGTCGGACGAGCCGTCTACGGGTACGGCGTCGGCGGCGGCGGCTCGGGGCTCGGGCTGGGAGGCGGCGGCGAGTCGTCTCCCGATCCCGTCCTCGATGCCTTGAGCTGGCCGCGGACCTCGCCGGCGGCGTTCCGGACGGTGTGGACGTTGACATAGGTCGCGCCCCGCCGGATCGCCCGGAGCTGCGCGTGCGTGATCGTCGCCCGGCCGCGCTGGCCGCTACGGCACGGACCGCACAGCGGGACGATGACGTTCCCGGCCTTCCCCGGACGCCCGATGTGCACGTGGGCGGCGATCGCGCGCCCGCTCAGCTTCCGGAACGTGAGCCGCCAGGTGAGGCGAGCGCGGTCCGACTCCAGCTCGACTGCCCTGCCGGTGAAGAGGCCGACCGCCCCCGACGGCACGCGGGACGGCTTCGGGACCTCGGACCGCGCACGGAGGTTCGCGGTCAGCGCAAAAGTGTCCTTCTGCGGTGCGGCGAGCGCGAGGCCGGCGACGGCGAGCGCCGCTCCGGCGAGCAGTACGAGTGGCTTGAGCATGGTCCCTCCTTGTCCGGTCCAGGTGCCTCCGGTCCTTCGGACGGGACGTCGGATCGGATTCGGGGACCGGTGCGCGTCAGCGGCGCGCGGCGCGCCAGCGGCCGAAGATGAGCCCGCCGACGGTGAAGCCGAGGCCGAACGTCCCCAGCGCGAACGCGCCGATCGCGATGAACTTGCGCCAGAGCGAGAGCCGCGACCAGCGGCCGATGACCTCCTCCTCCTCCGCGGACAGCGGCTCGCCGCGGCGCTGCTTGCGTACGGCGCCGCCGGCCTGGAGGCCGAGGTAGATGTCGTCGAAGAGCTCCGGCGACTCGGTGGCCACGCTTCGAGTGTATAGCCTGCCCCGGCTGTGGCCGCCCGCGTTCTCCACGTCTCCGACCTGCACGTCGGCCGCCGCGAGACACCCGAGACGCTGGCCGCCCTGCGCGACTTCGCAGCCCGGATCGAGCCCGAGCTGCTGCTCGTCACAGGCGATCTCTCGCATCGCGGCCGCCGCGAGCAGCTGGAGGAGGCCTCGGCACAGCTCGGAGGCCTCGGCGTCGTCCCCATGCTCGTCGTGCCCGGGAACCACGACATCCCGTACACGTTCCCGAGCCGCTTCACGCGGACGTACGCGGAGTGGCAGCGCGTCTTCGGGACGCCCGACCCCGTGTACTCGTCGGAAAGCCTCCACGTCGTCGGCGCCTCCTCGGTCCGGCCGTGGCGGCAACAGAGCGGCGCGCTGTCCGGGGCGAAGCTCGCGAGGATCGAGACGTCCCTTCGCGGCGCGCCCGCGGGAGCGCTGCGCGTCGTCGCGCTCCACCACCACCTCGCTGCGCCTCCGTGGCGCGCAGCGCGCAAGCGCCCGCTGAAGGACCGCGACCGCGTGCTCGAGCACCTCGCGGGTGCGGGGGCCGAGCTCGTGGCCGCCGGGCACGTCCACCAGGGGGCAGTCGCGGAGCGCCGCGAGTTCGAGGCGCTCGAGGACGGTCGGGCGGGGTGCGTCGTCCTCGCCACCGTCCCCGGCCTCGGCCGGCCGCGGCCGCGTCGTCGCGGCGAGGCGCGAGGCGTGAACGTGTACGAGGCGGACGCGGGCTCGCTGACCGTGACGACGTTCGCGTGGGACGGCTCCGCGTTCGCCGAGACCGGGCGCAGGACATTCCCGCGTGGCTAGAGTGCGCGCCCGTGGAGCCCGCCCTCGCCCAGCTCAGGCAACGACTCGCGGAGATCGACGATCTCTCTCGTGCCCAAAGCGTGCTCTGGTGGGACCATGACGTGTGGATGCCGTCCCGCGGCGGCGCGTCGCGCGCGACGCAGCTCGCGACGCTCGAGGGGCTCGTCCACGGCAAGCAGATCGATCCCCGCATCGGCGAGCTGGTCGACGAGCTGGCGCCGTACGCGGCGGACCTGCCGCCCGACCACCTCGACGCCTGCCTGATCCGCGTCGCGCGGCGCAACTGGGAGCGGGCAACTCGGGTCCCGGTCGAGCTGGCGGCGGAGCTCGCGCAGACGGAGGCCGAGGCGCATCAGGCGTGGGTGGAGGCACGCGAGAACGACGACTTCGCCGCCTTCCGTCCCTGGCTCGAGCGCATGCTCGAGCTGCGCGTGCGCTGGGCGGGGCACGTCGGCCCGGACGAGCCGCCCTACGAGGTCCTGCTCGACGAGTTCGAGGAGGGCCTTCGCTCCGAGGACGTACGGGCGATCTTCACAGTGCTGCAGCCGGAGCTCACCGCACTCGTCGCCGAGCACGCCGACGACGACGCCGACGACGTCCTCCGAGGGCCGTTCGCGATCGACGTCCAGGATCGGCTCTCGCGCGAGCTCGTCGAAGCCTTCGGCGGGAGATGGGACGCGTTCCGGCTCGACCTGACCGTCCATCCGTTCCAGGTCACGTTCGGGCAGGACGACATCCGCCTGACGACGCGCTACGCGGAGGACGACCTCAACTCGCTCTTCACCGCCATGCACGAGTGCGGCCACGGCCTATACGAGTGGGGCTCGAGCCCGGAGCTCGACCGCACGCCGCTCGCGGGCTGCTGGTCGTCGACGCTGCACGAGTCGCAGAGCCGCCTGTGGGAGAACGTGGTCGGGCGCTCGCTGCCCTTCTGGCGCTGGTTCCACCCCCGCGTGCAGCGGGCGTTCCCGGACCGACTCGGCGACGTGTCGCTCGACGAGCTGCACCGCGCCGTGAACCGCACCCAGCGGAGCTTCGTTCGCGTCGACGCCGACGAAACGAGCTACGGCCTGCACATCATCCTCCGCTTCGAGCTCGAGACCGCGCTCGTATCCGGCGAGCTGGCCGTGAAGGACCTCCCCGAGGCGTGGAACGCTCGCTTCGAGGAGCTGCTCGGCCTCGAGGTGCCGAACGACCGGCTCGGCGTGCTGCAGGACTCGCACTGGTCGAGCGGGTCGTTCGGCTACTTCCCGACCTACCTCCTCGGCTCCGTCCTCTCGGTTCAGATCGCCGAGCGCGCGCGGGAGGCGATCCCGGACCTCGACGAGCAGTTCGAGCGGGGCGAGTTCTCGGAGCTGCACGCCTGGCTGCGCGAGAACCTGTACTCGCTCGGCAGCAGGCTGACTCCCGAGGACACGATCGAGCGCATCGCGGGCGGCCCGATCGACCCGCAGCCGTACCTGCGCTACCTCGCCGAGAAGCTGGACGCGGTCGCCGCGGCCTAGCGGCTACGCCGCCGCGCGGCCGAAGCGCTTCTCGGCGCGGGCGCGCGCCCGCGCGGCCTCGACCTCGCGGTCGCGCGGCGCGGCAGTCGTCACGAGCTCGGCGAGCAGCCGTCGCGTGGCACCTGCGACCTCCTCGATCGCGCGCCCGAACGCGGCCTCGTTCGCCTGCGACGGCTTCTGGGACCCGCTCACCTTGCGCACGTACTGGAGGGCAGCCGCCTGGATCTCGTCCTCGGTCGCGGGCGGCTCGAAGTTGTGGAGCGTCTTGATGTTCCGGCACATGCGCCCAGCCTAGCCGCGCGCTCTACCTCTAGGCCTCGGCGAACGCGGTCAGCTCGCGACGGAGATCCTTGACCTCGTCGCGCAGCTTCGCCGCGTACTCGAAGCGAAGCTCCTCGGCCGCGAGGTACATCTCCTCCTCGAGCGTGATGACGAGCTTCTCGAGCTCGTCGTGGGACATGCCCTCGACCTCCGTCTTACCGCGCCGGCGGCGCGAGCTCGGGACGTGCGGCGACTCGAGGGAGAGCAGCTCGGAGATGTCGGAGACGCCCTTGACGATCGTCTCCGGCGTGATCCCGTGCTCCTCGTTGTAGGCGAGCTGGTAGGCGCGACGGCGGTTCGTCTCCTCGAGCGCGCCGACGATCGCCTCGGTGCGCTTGTCCGCGTACATGAGCACGGTGCCCGCGGTGTTCCGGGCGGCGCGCCCGATCGTCTGCACGAGCGCCGTCTTCCCGCGCAGGAAGCCCTCCTTGTCCGCGTCGAGAACTGCGACGAGCGAGACCTCGGGCAGGTCGAGCCCTTCGCGGAGGAGGTTGACACCGACGAGGACGTCGTACTCGCCCAGGCGCAGCTCGCGGATGATCGCGATCCGCTCGAGCGTGTCGATCTCGGAGTGGAGGTAGCGGGCGCGGACTCCCGCCTCGAGCAGGTAGTCGGTGAGGTCCTCGGCCATCTTCTTCGTCAGCGTCGTGACGAGCACGCGCTCACCGGCCTCCTCGCGGTGGCGGATCTCGTTCAGGAGGTCGTCGATCTGGTTGCGCGTCGGGCGCAGATCGACCTCGGGGTCGACGATCCCGGTCGGGCGGATCAGCTGCTCCGCGATCACCTTCGAGCGGGAGAGCTCGAACGGCCCGGGCGTCGCCGACACGAACACGAGCTGGCGCACCTTCCCCAGGAACTCGTCGAACCGGAGCGGGCGGTTGTCCAGCGCCGAGGGGAGCCGGAAGCCGTAGTCGACGAGCGTCTGCTTGCGCGAGCGGTCGCCCTCGTACATCCCGCCGAGCTGCGGCACCGTCTGGTGCGACTCGTCGACGAAGCAGACGAAGTCCTCCGGGAAGTAGTCGATCAGCGTGAAGGGATGCGATCCCGGCGGCCTCCCTTCGAGGACGCGCGAGTAGTTCTCGATCCCCGAGCAGAAGCCGAGCTCCTTCATCATCTCGAGGTCGTACTCGGTGCGCTGGCGGATCCGGTGCGCCTCGAGCATCCGCCCCTCGGCCTCGAACTTCGCGACCTGCTGCTCGAGCTCCGCGTGCAGCTCGTCGACCGCGCGCTCGATCGTCGGCTTCGAGGTCACGTACTCGGTCGCGGGCCAGATGACGAGGTTGTCGAGCTTCGCGTACACCTCGCCGGTGAGCGGGTCGAAGTGGGTGATCTGCTCCACGTCGTCGCCGAAGAAGGAGACGCGGTAGGCCGTCTCGATGTTCGCGGGCTGCACCTCGACGACGTCGCCCTTGACCCGGAAGCGCCCGCGTCCGAGGACCGTGTCATTGCGGACGTACTGGCTGTCGATCAGCTTCTGCAACACGGCGTCCCGGTCGTGCTCCTCCCCCACCTCCAGGATGAGCACGCGCTCGCGCCACTCCTCCGGCGAGCCGAGCCCGTAGATACACGACACCGAGGCGACGACGACGACGTCGCGCCGCGTCATCAGCGACGAGGTGGCCGAGAGCCGCAGACGCGCGATGTCGTCGTTCTGCGACGAGTCCTTCTCGATGTACAGGTCGGCCTGGGGGACGTACGCCTCGGGCTGGTAGTAGTCGTAGTAGGAGACGAAGTACTCGACCGCGTTCTCCGGGAAGAACTCGCGGAACTCGTTGCAGAGCTGCGCGGCGAGCGTCTTGTTGTGCGCGATGACGAGCGCGGGGCGCTGGAGCTTCTCGATCGTCCATGCCATCGTCGCCGTCTTCCCGGTCCCGGTCGCGCCGAGGATCGTCTGGAAGCGGTTGCCGGCGGCGACCGAATCGGCGATTTGCTCGATCGCGCGCGGCTGGTCGCCGGTCGGCGCGTACATGTCAGAGGCGTGGAACTCGCGCACGGACGGAGCGTAGCCGCCGGCCTGCGTTCGACACGCGCAACGGTGAACGTCTCGGCGGCGTGTCTTGTTGAGCCCTTCTTGAGCGGCGTGTCCGAACCTCCGCTCGATGACTTCACGCCTTACGCGTCGGCACGCCGGCGCCGCGTGTGCGGCAACGACCGTGCTCCTCGGAGTGTGTCCGCCTGTTCCCGCGAACCCCACGCCCGCTGGGCGGGACCCGACGCACGCCGAGCTTCGGCCGAGCGTCGAGGCTGCCTTCCCGTTGGAAAGCTACGCGCCGCGCAGCACGGCCACGCTCGTCATCTCCGATCGAGCCCGCGGGCTGCGACTCCGCATCTTCCGGTCGGGGCCCGAGCGGATCGTCACGCGAACGAGCACGACGATGAACGGTGTGGCTGTGAGCCCGACGTCCTCGATCGGCGCGAGTGACGGCAGGCGGGTCGTGCAGGTGGAGATCGGCGAGTGGCCGAGCGGTCTCTACTTCGCACGCCTCGTCGCGGCCGACGGCCGGGTCGGCTTTGCGCCGTTCGTCGTCCGGCCGCGGCGGCTCGGAGCGCACCGCGTCGCAGTCGTTCTTCCGACGTTGACCTGGCAGGCGTACAACCTGCGCGACGAAAACGGGGACGGCGTGGGTGACTCGTGGTACGCGAGCTGGCGAGCGAAGACGGTTCGCCTGGGGCGGCCGCACCTGAGCCGAGGCGTGCCGTTCAACTTCCACCGCTACGATCTGCCCTTCCTCCGCTGGCTGGCGCGGACGGGCAAGGAGGTCGACGTGCTCGCGCAGTCCGATCTGGAGGCCGCGCCGAGCGCTCGCCGACTCGCGCGCGCCTACGACCTCGTGGTCTTCCCTGGCCACCACGAGTACGTGACGAGGCGGGAGCTCGAGCGGGTGGAGAAGTATCGCGATCTCGGCGGCAACCTGATGTTCCTGTCCGCGAACAACTTCTTCTGGCGCGTGGTGAGGCACGGCGGGTTCATCACGAAGACGCGGCTCTGGCGCGACCTCGGGCGGTCGGAGGCCTCCTTCATCGGGGTCCAGTACCTGGCGAACGGCCGAGCCCCGCGCCGGCCGTGGATCGTGCGCGACGCCCCCGCGGCTTCGTGGGCCTTCGCGAGCACCGGCCTGCGGCGCGGCTCGCGGCTTTCCCGAGGCGGCGTCGAGATCGATCACACGACCCGGTCTTCCCCGCACGGCGTTCAGGTGCTCGCCGAGATCTCCGACCTCTTCGGCCCCGGGAAGACGGCGCAGATGACGTACTACGAGACGCGCGGAGGTGCAAAGGTCTTCGCGGCCGGCGCCTTCTACCTCACGCGCCTCCTGCCCCGCGACCGCGTCGTCTCCCGGCTGCTCGAGAACGTCTGGGCTCGCCTCACGGCCGGCTAGCGACAAGGATGTCGTGGTCGGTAAGCGAGCAAGCGAGAGAACGTGAGCGCACTACGACGTGAGACAGCAGCGAAGGTCGCGCGCGCCGTGCTCGTCGCCGCGATCGCGCTCCCAGGAGCCGCAGCGAGCGCGTCGCCGGCCGCGCCGCCCGCCCTCGTCTGCAAGCTGCCACGCGGCAACGCGGGGCTGCTTCCTCCTACGGCACGACACGGGATCATCGGCCACTTGCGGCAGTACCCCGCCGTCGCGCTCGCGACTCGCTCTCAGCGGGCATCGGCGCAGCGCGTGCTCGATCAGCTCGTCGCTGCGGCCGACGCCGGCAACTGGCGCAACGTTCGCGCTGCCGCCCGCGCCGGCTACCGCACGCGCACCCGGCCCAGGCAGCCGGGCGACGAGCGCATTTTCTTCTTCCACGCCGAGCGCGAGGAAGAGCCGCGCGGTCGCTCCATCTTCGACTTCACACGGCCGAAGGCGCTGATCTACGCAAACGCACCGGGACGAGTGCTCGTCCTCGTCGGCGCGATGTGGAGCACCCGTGACGGCGAGGTCGGACCGACTCCCGCCGGCCCGATCCTCCGCTGGCACTCTCACGTCGTCTGCAAGCAGGGAAGGAAGCGCGGGCTCAAGCCACCCGCGAGCGGCATCTGCCCGCCCGGCTCCCGCCTGACGCAGGGTGCGAGCGAGATGCTCCACGTCTGGTTCACGAAAGATCTGCGCGGCGCCTTCGCCATCAGCGCACCCAGACCCGAGCTGTGCCGCGACGGCTACCTCCCGCGCGACTCCTGTAGACGTCGCTAGCGCGACATCGGTCAGCCGTAGAGCTCGCGCTCCTGCGGCGTCAGCACCCGGCCCGTCGTCGCGAGGCGCTCGTCGGCGAGCTCGAGCAGCCCGGGGATCCCCTCGCAGATGCGGCAGCGGTACCGGCTCATCGTGCCCTGCTCGGACCGGGCGACGATCGTGCGCGAGTCGGGGGTGAACGCGACCGCCACGAACGGACCCGGCGGGCCCTCGAGCAGCCGCACCAGCTCTCCGGTCGAGGCCTTCCAGAGCCCGACCGACCGTGGGCCCGCGGTCACGATCCAGCGGCCGTCCGGGCTGAACTCTGCGTCGGCGACCGGACCGAAGTGCGCCCGCAGGACGCGCAGGGGCTTGCCGGAGACGACGTCCCAGAGGATCGCGTCGCGGTCGCGGCTCGCGCTGACGAGTCTCCTGCCGTCTGGCGAGAAGGCGACGCTCGTGACGACGCGCTCGTGACCTCCGAGCTCGCTCGTCGACCCGTCGGAACGCTCGAGCAGGACTCGTCGGCCGTCGATCGTCGCCGTCGTGTCGCCGTCGGGGCTCGACGCCTCGCCCCTCGGTCGTTGGGGCGCGCCGCCCTTCCCTCGCTGGAGCTCGCCGCGCGTCTCGGCATCCCAGAGCCGGACGGTGCCATCCTCTCCCCCGCTCGCGACGGTCGTCCCGTCGGGCGAGAAGCGGGCATCGAGAACCGCTCCGGAGTGGCCGGCGAGCACCGCCAGCGGCCGGCCGTTGATCACCCAGGTACGAGCCGTGCCGTCGAGACTGGCAGTCGCGATCGACTGGCCGTTTGGGCTGAAGTCGACCGCGTCGACGAAGTTCGTATGTCCGAAGAGCACCGCGGCCACGACCCCGGCCGGCACGTCCCACGTGCGCCCCGTCCCGTCGGTGCTGACCGTCGCCGCCACCACGCCCTCCGGGTCGACCGCGACGTCGAGGATGTCGCCGCGGTGCCCTTTGAGGACCCGCCGGAGCCGGCCGGTGTTCCCGCTCCAGACGCGCCCGATCCGGTCGCGCGCGCCCGTGACGATCGTCTCTCCGTCACCGTCGAAGGCGAGGCTCGTGACCTCGCCGGGATGCTCGAGCCGGAGCAGCTCGCGCCCGCTTGGGATCGCGATGATGCGCGCGATTCGACCCGACAGGAAGGCCACGCGGGAGCCGTCAGGCGCGGGAACGACGCGAACTGCAGTCGTGCCGACGTCGTCGATCGGCCGAACGAGCCGGCAGCCGGCACGCTCCCAGACGTACCCGCGCGCGTTGCGGACGACGACTGCGTACGCGCCTGCGATCGTCGCGTCTCCGGCGGGTCGTCCTCGCTCTTCGAGGATGCACGTGACCTTCCCCGTGGCCGCATCGAGCTCGACGGGCGCCGCCTTGCTCCCGTGCACGACGAGCGACGTCCCGTCCGCGGAGAACGAGAGGCCGGCGTCGTCTCCCACGCGCTGCGCGAGCACGTCCTTCCCCGCGCCGAGGTCGCGGACGCGCACCCAGCCGCTCTCGCTGGCGAATCCCAGCAGCCGCCCGTCGGGCGAAAACGCGATCTCGCCGACGGGGCCGCGCGTGCGGACGATCCCGCGCGCGTGCGAGGCGAGCAGCGATTCCCTGAGCGCGTCCTCCGCGGCCGCCCCCGGCGACATCCGCGCGGACTCCGCCGCGAGCAGGAGGCCGAGTTCGGGGTCGCTCTGCAGCAGCGCGACGGCCGACGCATCGAGACGCCGAGCTCTCGCATCGCGCTCGCGGTCTTCGGCGTTGCCGCGCTGAACGAGCGCGAACACCGTCGCGGCCGCGATCAGCCCGAGCACGAGGAGCGCGAGCGCGAGCAGGCGCTGGAGCCGGGAGCGCCGGCGATGCGCCGCGGCGAGCTGTATCTCGATCTCCCGCTCAGTGCGATGCCGGGTGCGCCACGCGAGCACCGGCTGGGCCAGGACGTCGTGGAAGATCTCGTAGCGCACGTCGCCGCCCTCCTCGAGCGAGCGCAGGATCCGCCGCTCGGCGAGGGTGTCGAGTACCGGCCGCAGCTCGGCCGGCGGCACGCGTGCGAAGTCCTCGAGATCCGCGACCTCGTGCGCGATCTTCGTCCCGGACGGCGTGACGAGGTGGTTGAACAGACGGGCGGCGACGTCCTTCTGCTCCGGGGTGAGCTCCTCGAGCGCTCCCTCGAGATGCTCCTCGACGACGTGCTGTGCGCCGCCGAGCCGGTCGAGCGTCTCCGTGCGGAGCACCTCTGACCCGGCCGTTCGCTCCTCCTCCCAGATCCGCTGCATGACGACCTGCAGGTACGGCGCCTCGATGCGCGCCTCGTCCACCCCTTCGACGGCGCCGAGGCCGCCGAGCGCGGGCTCGATCATCCCCGTCCCGACCTCATCCAGCACCCGTTCGACGAGCTCCTCCTCGACCGCGACCGTCTCGCCGGTGAGCTCCGCAAAGCGCTCCACCGGGCGGACGATCGCGGCGCGCGCCGCCTGCCGATCGAGCCGGTCGAGCCGGAGCGTGTTGGCGAAGAGCCCTGGGATGCGGCCGGTGAAGCGGTCGAGCTTCGCGAGCGAGTCCTCGCGCAGCGAGACGAGGACATTCACCCGGCTCGGGGCGACAAGGATCGCCGGCAAGGCCTCCGCGAACGAGCGTGGGCCCCGGTCGTCCGCGTGGTAGAGGAAGTACTCCTCGGCCTGGTCGAGCACCAGGTACACGTCCCGGTCGGACTGCGCCTGCTCGAGCGCGTCCAGCGCGTTCGCGGCCGCCCCGTCGCCGGCCGCCGCACCGATCGCCTCGGCGAGAGCGCCCGCCGGATCCTCGCTCCACCGGGAGAAGACGATGACGAGCGGTTCTTCGGGCAGCTCGCGCAGCGAGCGGGCAACCGCCGCCCGGAGCAGCGACGACTTGCCGACGCCGCTCGGCCCGTACAGCACGGTCAGCCGCGAGGCGATCAGGTTCGCGACGACGATCTCCCGCTCGCGCTCGCGCCCGAAGAACAGCAGCGCGTCGAGCTCGGAGTCCTCGAAGGCGTTCAGCCCCTTGTACGGAGAGGTCGGGCGGGCGGTCACGCCGCCTCCAGGCGCGACTGGAGGAGCTCGAGGTACGCCTGCGGGTCGACGTCGACGGTCGTGACGTCGTAGCGCCGCCAGAAGGCCTGCGCGAGCGGGCTCGGAGCCGGCTGGACGGCCCAGGACCGGTATCCGACCGGTCGCTCGCCCCAGATCCGGTTCAGGATCAGACGCAGGTTCCAGTCCGCCATCTCGTAACCGAGGAAGAGGAAGTGGCTGCGGCGCAGCTTCGCCGCGAGCGAGACGGGGACGACCGCCGTCAGCTCGGAGCGGCCGAGGTAGTCGATGTAGTCGTCCTCGGTGATGACGAAGCTCTCCCACTCGCGCTCCGGCAGCGGGTCGACCGCCCCGTGCAGCTTCAGCAGGATCGTGCGCCGGTCGAGCGAGAGCTCGGTCGCGTACGTGTTGGGGACGTCGATCGGGCGCGGGGCCTCCCCCGGCGGCCGATGCCAGAAGTGGCCGCGGTGCGGCCCCGTCGCCACGTAGGCGACGATGTCGACCTCCTCCTCCGCTTCCTCGAAGGCGCGCTCGAGCGCGAGGTCGTAGTTCGTGGTCACGATCAGCTGGTGCGGGGCCCCGCGCTCGCGGAGGAGCGCGGGCAGGCGGGCGAGGAAGCGGTGCAGCGGCCCCGGCTCGACGGCGGCCTCGAACCGCGAGTGCAGCTCGTCGTAGAGCGGGCCGAAGCCCTTCATCGTCGCGATGTACTGGGAGACGCGGGCGAGGTCGACCGGGCGGTCGTCGGGCACCTCGAACGCGCTCGCGAGGTGCTGCGCGAGGTCGCCGGCGCCGTCGAGGCCGATGACTGGGACGATCCTCCCCGCGATCAGCGCCTTCACGATCTCCCCTTCGTCGTCGGGGGCGACGACCGCGGCGCCGGGGACGGCGAGGCCAGCCCCATGCCGCAGGATCTCGGCCTGGAGCTGCCGGAGCTCGGGGCCCGGCTCGATCCCGAGCTCCTCGACGAAGCGCGCCCGAGTCTCCTGGTACACGTCGAGTGCCTCCGCCTGGCGCCCGGAGCGGTAGAGCCCCAGCATCAGCTGCCGGCGCAGGGTCTCGCGCAACGGGTGCGCGGCGACGAGCGCCTCGAGCTCCCCGACGACGTCGCCGTGACGCCCAAGCTCGAGGTCGGCGTCGATCCGCTCCTCCACGGCGACGAGCCGGAGCTCCTCGAGCCGCCTGATCTCCGCCTGCGCGAACTGCTCGAAGGCGAAGTCGGCGAGCGCAGGCCCGCGCCAGAGCCCGAGCGCCTGCTCGAGCAGCTCTCGCCGCTCGCGAGGCGCCGCGCCGCGGGCAGCACGCAGCAGCCGCTCGAAGCGGTTCACGTCGATCCGTTCCGCGTCGACCCTGAGGACGTACCCGGGCGAACGCGTCTCGAGCAGCTCCTCGCCCAGCTCTCGGCGCAGGCGCGAGATCGCGTTCTGGAGCGACGTCGTCGCCGTCTTCGGCGCCTCCTCGCCCCAGAGCTGGTCGACGAGCCGCTCGGTCGGGACGACCCGCCCCGCCTCGAGCAGCAGCATGGCGAGGAGCGCCCGCTGGCGCTGCCCTCCGAGGGCCACCGGCCCGCTCGGACCTTCCACCTCGAGCGGGCCCAGTATCCGGAACTCGAACGTCACGGGCGACCTTACGTCGGGGACTCGGGGTCTGTCCAGAGCTGCCCTCTCGTATCGGGCACGACTGCTCCTCCTCTGCATCGCACGGTGAGGGGATCAGAGGCGATCCCGTTCAAGGGACGCTCAAGACGGGGGCGTTAGCGGCCGGTTAGCGGCCCGTTGCCGCCCGGTTGGAGGCCTCTCCGACCGTGGCGGCATGACCACTTCACTCGCACATCTCGCGTGGCGGCCCGTGCTCGGCGTCGCCCTGGCGCTCGCACTCGCGGGTGTCGTCCGCGCCGACACGATCGCGGCGTCGGCCACGTCCCCCACCGTCTCCCAGGAGCTCGTGAGCGGGGCGCAGGCCAGCGCATCGGAGCTCGCCGGCATCCGCTCCGCGGCCTCCACTCCGGCGCAGCCGTCGCGGTACGGCTGGCCCGTCAAGCCGTTTCGCCGGCAGCACCCGATCCGCGGCTTCTTCGGCGACCCCCGAATCTCGAACCACGAGCGCACGAAGCAGTTCCACTTCGGCGTGGACATCTCGGCGCCCAACGACACCCCGGTGTACGCGACGCTCACCGGGACGATCACGATCTCCGCGCGGCACCCGCACACCGTCTACGTCCTCGGACGGGACGGCTCCGAGCACAGCTACTGGCACGTGATCCCGAGCGTGACCTCGGGCGAGCGGGCCGTCGCCTACCGCACCGTCCTCGGCCGGATCGAGGCGCCGTACGCCCACGTCCACTTCTCCGAGGCTCGCCACGGCCAGTACCTGAACCCGCTCCGGCCCGGTGCGATGGGCCCCTTCGTGGACGACACGACGCCGTGGGTCACGCGCCTGACGGCCGAGAACGGAGACCGGTTGCTGCAGTCATCGGGCCTCCGGGGCCCGTTCGACCTCGTGGCCGAGGTCAGCGACGAGACCCCGCTCGCGATCCCACGCCCGTGGCACGACCTCCCGGTGACGCCCGCCGTCGTGCGCTGGCGCCTCGTGAGCCGGACCGGCGGCGCCGTGCTCGGCTGGAGGACGGCCGCGGACTTCGGCCGGGCGATCCCTCCCGCCTCGGCATTCGGGAGCGTCTGGGCGGCGGGCACGACCCAGAACCACGTTCGTGCCCCGGGCCATTACCGCGTCGTCCTCGGCCCCGGGCTCGACCTGCGCGCCGGTGTCTACGTCGTCGAGGTCGCCGTCCGGGACACGCGCGGGAACCACTCCGCATC